>OHYL01000129.1_pt1 | contig 43893 bp, 33 predicted proteins | sample 1580261 | NCBI WGS metagenome assembly OHYL01 (sample SAMEA3882548, study PRJEB24775) | human gut metagenome | biome: human-associated habitat; feature: intestine environment; material: feces | place: Netherlands | collected 2009/2010 | reverse complement strand
AATGACATTGTTGTATTTATAAAGCAAGTTGAATGACAAATATTGTACCGTTACTTGCGGGCGGATGATATCCGCCACTACTTCAAACCAACATAAAAAGTCGGCAAGACAGTTTAATTTGCGTACTGTCTTGCCGACTTATATTTTTACTTATTTACACTTTTTCAAAAAATGATTACCATGTGCCGACATAAGCATGACCCTTTGAGTCATACTGCGACTCTGTATAATAATTGAGCGAAGTGCCGTCAAAACCGATATCAATGGTCTGACTCGAACCGTTTGTGAAAATAATGTAATCAACAGTGTTCGGAACTTCAACCGAGTAAACCTTCTGACCATGGTCATTTGTGTTGAGATATGTCATCGCAACGCCCGGCCATGATTTTGTAGATGTACCGTCTTCAGCCCATGAGTAGCAGTAGAGTGTGCCATCCCAGTTGAGTGAATTCGTAAACTTAACTGTATAGGTTGATGACGGAGTGGTTGTAGGCTCTGTAACAGGAGCTGTTGTTGCAGGAACAGTTGTCGGAGCAACTGTCGGCTCTTCTGTTGCCGGCTCGGTAACAGGGGCGGTTGTCGGAGTAACTTCCGACTCATAGTAAGTGCCGACATTTCCGTGACCGTCAAGCTTTGTGACATACATCTGAATGTATGTTGCGTCTTTAACGCTTACGATATCATTCTCGCCGTCAGCGTCACATCTTGCGGCTGCGATAAGAGCCTTATCTGAGAGTGTTATAAGCTTCACAATGTACTTCTGAACCGCTGTTGCGTCAAGTACATTAATCGCACCGTTGAGATTAACATCACCTATAAGAATTTTTTCCGTCGGCTGTGTAACGGGGGCTGTGGTAGGAGTTACCGTTGAAGGAGCAGTTGAAGGACGCTCCGAGGATGTGTAAAGATAAACGACATTGATAATACCCGATGAAAGGTTGCCTGACGCATTTACGGGAGCAATAACATCTGTTCTGCCCGGAAGCGGAGAAGTTTTGTATGTATCGTCGGAAGAAACCTTTGACTGAATTAAAATTTCATCATCGGCAATCTTTTCACCTGTTGCGGCGTCAATGTGGCTTGTGATAACCTTACTGCTAAAGCTGAGTTTCTTATTCTGAACCCATGCCTCGCCCGAAACAAGGTAGCCTGTCTCGTTTGCACCCGGCTCCTGCTGTGAGTTTGTGTGGAACATTACATATGAGCTTGGTGCAGGAATTGTGCATTTGAGCCATCCGTTGCCCTCACTTGTCATAACAGTTGCGTTGTTCCACTTGCCGTTAGGCTCTTCACCGCCGTCTGTGTAAGCATAGCAACGAACATTTGACCAGTTGTTTGAGTTATAGTAGTGAACAACCGAACTTGTGCTGTCAAGTGCCTTATAAACAAAGTTAATGGTTGTGTTCGTACCGTTAAATGTACCTGTCGTGTTGGCAGGATACTTGTCTGTGTCAAGCTGATAGCCCTGAATTGATGTGAACGGAACGCTGTAGCTGTCGCCTTCACGATACTTTGTTGAAACGGTATCCTTAATTGACTCACCGTTTTCGTCAACATAATTTACCGTAACATAGCCTGAACGAATACCGCTGGAGCTGTAAACATAAGTTACGTTGTAGTTCTTTCCGCCTGTAACAGTACCCGAAGTTACACCCTGAGTATTCTTAAGAGTATAGTCATAAAGGATTGTTGTGTCGGGGTAAGTACGGTATGTTGTACCGTCTGCATATTTTGCTGTTGATGTTTTGAGAACATTTCCGCTGTCATCAATATGTTTGATTGTTACCGTACCGAATGTTTTTTCACTAACCTTAAGGTTGTTGAATGTTGAACTCTGAACAAGCACACAGGCGCTGTTTGCGGGAACTGTATATGTGTTGCCCGAAACTGTGCCAAGACTTTTAAGACCTGCCGTCGTACCGTCTGCAACTACTGTCCAGCCGCTGCCGTCAAGTGTAATCGGCCAATCATTTGTTGAACTTGCGTTTACAAGAACACAAACCTTGCCCCACTCGTTTGACTTGTTGTTTGAATATGTGTAAGCAACAACATCACCGTGTGTTGACTGGAATGAAGGAGTGTTGAATGTTGAACTCTTCATCGGAGAATAGTTTTCTCTGATTTCAAGAAGTCCCTTGTAATAAGCGGCAACATCCGAGTAGGTCTTTACTCTTGACCAATCAATCTCATTTATTGCGTCGCTTGATTTGTAACTATTTGTATCACCCTGTTTTGTACGGCAAAATTCCGAGCCTGCCGTCATAAACGGGATACCCTGTGAAGTAAGGAGAAGTCCCATTACTTTCTTAACCTGTCCCCTGAGTGATGAAGATGTTGAATTCCAGCTTGATGAGCCGTTACTCTTTACAATTTTATCCCACAGGATAAGGTTATCGTGAGCGTCGGCATAAGCAATTGTCTGTGAAGGAGCCTGAGCCGAAAAGCCCTTGCCCGTTACACCGTTTGCAACCGTTCCGGCCTTATCGGTGTTGCCCTGAACAAATCCCTTATCGGAACCGTCTGTGCTTCCCTTAATTGCATCACGGTAGCTGTCGCAGAACATACCTACTCTTGAGTTGAGTGAACCTGCCTTTGACTGCGAGCAACCGTCGGAAATTGCAACTGAACCGCCTGTCCACGGTTCACCGTACATGAGAATCTTTTTACCCGAACCGTCTGAATATAGTCCGTCAAGAGCAGAACGGATATCGTTCATTGTTGTGATATCGTGAATGCCCATAAGGTCAAAACGGAAACCGTCAATGTGGTATTCCTCCGCCCAATACTTTACGGATTCAATCATATACTTTCTGTACATCAGCTTATCTGACGCAGTTTCGTTACCGCAGCCTGAACCGTTTGAATATGCTGATGATGAATGCATTCTGTAGTAGTAACCCGGAACAGTTCTGTTAAAACAGGAATCGGTTGAGAATGTGTGATTGTAAACAACATCCATTACAACTGAAATTCCTCTGTCATGAAGAGCCTGAATCATCTGCTTGAACTCAGTGATTCTTGTGTTGCCGTCATAAGGGTTTGTTGAATATGAACCCTCGGGAGCGTTATAGTTCACCGGATCATACCCCCAGTTACGGTTTGAAGAAGAACTTGCAACATCTTCCTTTACCGAACCGTAATCATAAACAGGCATAAGCTGAACGCAGTTAATGCCCTGCTCAACGAGGTAGTCAATGCCTGTTGAAACGGCTGATGAACTTGTGTCTGAATTAAGAGTTGTTCCGCCCTCGGCAAATGCAAGGTACTTGCCCTTGTTGTCCTCACTCACACCCGAGTTTTTGGAAACTGAAAAATCTCGCACATGAACTTCCCATACAGCCGCCTCGGATGCGCTGTTAAAGAGAACATGCTTATCGTCCGACCAACCGCTCGGATCGGTTGAGTCAAGGTCAACAACCATTGTACGGTTGCCGTTTACACCGACAGCCTGTGAGTAAACATCCTGTGTTTCCTTGGTTGTGCCGTTTACTGTTACAAGATATGTGTAATATTTGTTTTTGTAATCACCGCTCAGATTAAGTGACCAAACACCTGTTGAGCTGTCTTTTTTCATATCATAGGTGCCGATTGCCGAAGCGCCCGCCTCGTTGTCAGAACCTGTTGTGTAGAGCTTGAGCTTTACGGATGACGCATCAGGTGACCAGGTTTTCCATGTTGTGGAAGTTTTGCTGTACACTGAACCAAGTCCCGATTCGTTATACGCTTTGCTTGCATAGCTTTCAAGATAATTTGCATTGTAATAATTGCCTGCTGAAACCGATTCATCGCTTGTTACTGCCGCATTTGAGGCAAAGGCCGACATACCTGCAATCATGGACAGAGAAAGAAGAATCGATAATGGTTTGCGTAATTTCATATTTTCACTCCTAAATATTATTTCGCACAAAGTACCGTACGATAACTATATTTTAACATTTATAAATGCCGTATTTTTCCTATTGAGAACTAAAAAAGCATCCTAAAGCCAAACTTTAAGAACGCTTTTTATACATTATGCACAAATAAAGACTGACACAAAGCAATGATTAACTATTATTATTGCAATATTTCAGCAGTTAACTGTCGTCGATATGTTATTTGCCGTTTGCCGAAAAATATGACTGCACTGAAATTATATACCATATGTAATACTTTGTTACATATTATTAAGATTTTATCGAACTAAAGTTTTTATTGTTATAAAATTCTTTAACTGTGGTTTACATTCATTTGTCATTATGTACAATTTATTACTGATACATCACTATTTGTTTACAACTTAACAATATTTTTGTAATAATATTGACAATATCGCAACATAATAGTATTATTATCTTGTGACCGGTTGTTATCCGGAGGGGAAAAATGATAACCTACAAATTGAATCATACACCCGAAGACGGGTTTAACACCTTTGGGATAAGCGCATTTTGCGGCAAAAAGCTTATAAAATCCGTGTCGGGAATCAGCGAAAGCTTTCGTGAAATGACGGAGCTTGTCGAAATGTGCAACGAACTTGAGCTTGAACTCTGCCAGCTTGACGACATCATCGAAGATTATCTTACAGATTTCACACTTTAATTTGCAAAGACTTTAACTTTTGTCATAATCGTGGTACAATAGTGTTTAATGTTCTATCAGACATTATATATCAGACAATAAGGTGATATCATGATTTGCAATTTATGTCCGAGAAAATGCGGTGCGGTTCGTACTGCACACAGCGGAAACGGATTTTGTAAAATGGGAGAACTGCCCGTTGTTGCAAGAGTTGCTCCGCACTATGGCGAAGAACCGTGCATAAGCGGCACAAAGGGCAGCGGAACTGTTTTCTTTTCGGGCTGTACAATGAGATGCGTGTACTGCCAAAACTACGAAATTTCAAACGAGGACGGCGGAAGAACAATCACTCCCGAAAGACTTGCCGAATGTTACAAAGAACTTGAGGACAAGGGAGTGCATAACATCAACCTTGTAACTGCTGACCATTTTGCACACGCTGTTGTTAAAAGTCTTGAAATTTACAAACCGAGAATTCCGATTGTATATAACTGCAGCGGATACACAAGTCCGAAAACTCTCAGTATGCTTGACGGACTTGTTGACATTTATCTTCCCGACTTTAAATATGCAGATGATTTTCTTGCGGTAAAATACTCTTCCGCACCGAATTATGTCAACACGGCTGTTGCCGCAATTCACGAAATGACTTTTCAGGTTGGTCTGCCTCAGTTTGACGATGACGGCATTATGAAAAAGGGCGTTATCGTAAGGCATCTGATTTTGCCTGCCCACACAAAGAACAGTCTTGAAGTGCTTGACATTGTAAAACGCAGATTCGGCGATCAGGTTTTGTTAAGTCTTATGTGTCAGTACATTCCTATGGGTAAGGTCAGCGACAGGGAGTTTTCACGAATTAACCGTAAAATCACACGCAGAGAATATGACAAGGTAAAGCTTGAAATGATGCGACTGGGAATTGACGGCTTTACACAGGAGCTTTCTTCCGCAGATGAAAGCTATGTCCCCGAATGGGATTTTGAAGGATGATTTTGTCAGTTCGGTCATCTGAATTCCTCTTCATTTTTCAATTGGTATTGTTTACTTAGTATTATTCTCTTAGTCTTTTTCTATGGGTATTATTAGGCTTCAAATTCTGAAGTAGTCCCCTTCAAAATCTGAAGGGGACGGGTTCAAATTCTGAAGGGGGCAGGTGCAAATTTTGAAGGGTATGAGTTCAAAGTCTGCACCCCTAAAATACGAATTTTTACATTCGATTTTACCGCCCGTTAAAAACAATTAAATTAACATAAAAACGGAGAGCGTCTTGCCCTCCGTTTAATTTTTATTAAAATATTTTACTGCTTTTCAACCGTTTGTGACGGCTTTACATACAGGGTTTTGTTGTTGACATAAATCACCATACCCGGTTTTGAGCCGTTTGGCTTTGACACATAGCGAACAAGTGTGCAGTCAACGGGAACCTGACTGCTGTTTCTCGCCTTACTGTGATATGCCGCAAGCCGTGCCGCCTCATAGATTGCCGTGTCGGAAATCTCTTTGCCGTCCGAAACAACAATTACATGAGAACCGTGAATGTCCTTTGTGTGCAGCCACATATCGTTCTTTGAAGCTGTTTTCAAAGTCAGCTTATCATTCTGGCGGTTGTTTCTTCCTACAAGGATTTTAAAACCGTCACTTGATTCAAATTCGAGCGGCGGCAAAGTTGTCTGACGGGGCTTTTTGCCCTTTTGAACCTTGAGATAGCCCTGCTCGGTAAGTTCCTCACGAATTTGCGCAAGGTCTTTTTCATTCTCCGCACGGTCAACCGTATCGAGAACCGAGTTAATATAATCAAGCTCTTCCCTGCCCTTTTCAAGCTGTTCTTTGAGCATAATTTCGGCATTTTTAGCCTTGCGGTAATCCTTGTAATACTTCTGAGCATTTGCCGAAGGTGAGATTGCCGGATTAAGCTTTATGCGTAAAATTGCGTTGTTCTCATCGTAAAAGTTTTCAACATCAACATACTCCGCACCACGCTCAATGCGATAGATATTTGCCTGTAAAAGGTCACCGCATATGCGAAGATGCTCACGGTCTGCACAGCGTTCAAGCTCACTCTTCTGCTTTGCAATTTTTCGTGCAAGCCTTTCAAGTGTGTTGTTCAAAAGCTTTGTAAGGCTTTGTGATTTCACCCTCATTCTGTCACGACTGTCACGAGCCTCATAGAATCCGTCAAGCAAATCGGAGAAGCTTTCCTTACTCTCAACCTTAGCAAAATCGCCGTACTGCTCAACATTCATAAAGCAGAAGTCCATAGGCTTGCCGTCCTCACGATAAACCACAACAGGCTTGCCCGAACAATCGCTGCAAACGCTTTTCAGCTTTTCAATTTCAACTGCGAGTCGGTCAAAAAGCACACCCTCAATTCTGTTTGTTGCGCCCTCCATAACCTTGTATTCAATCTCACGGCATACAATCGGAGAAACACCCTCAATTGTCCTTAACAGCGCCTTGTTAAGCGGCATTTCCGTGTCAAGATTTTTTACGGCTGTACACACATCAAGCACCGAACATTTAAGCAGATTCAGCTTGTTCTGCGATTCGGGAAGTTCGTATTTTATATTCGGCAGTACAAGCCTTTTACTGCTCATTGTAAGATCTACACGCTTGAGTGAATCGATGATGACGCCGTTTGAATCGACAATAATTATGTTGCTGTACATACCCATAATTTCGCATACAACAGTTATCATCACAGTATCGCCGAGTTCGTTCACGCACTCGAAATCGAGCATAAGAACACGGTCGCAACCGTTCTGGCGAAGTTTCACAAGCTTTCCGCCGCCGATTCTTTTTCGCAAAAGCATACAGAACATCGGAGGTTGTGCAGGATTTTCGGGTGTTGAGGAACAAAAGTTCACTCTCGGTGAATTTGCTCGTGCAGAAAGCAACAGCTTTTTGTTGCCGGAAAATGTTCTCAGCCCGAACACAAGCTCCTCTCTGTTCGGCTGATAAATCTGCGACACCCTTGCACCGAGAGCCTCTTTTTCTATTTCACTTTTAATATGTCTTAAAAAAATTCCGTCAAGCGCCATAGTAACTCCGTAAATTATTTGTGATATTTACCGTTTGATGAAATCTCAAACGCACGGTAAATCTGTTCGCTTAAAATCATTCTTGCCATTTGGTGAGGAAAGGTCATTCTGCTCATTGAAAGACGGACATCAGCCCGTTTTTTAACCGATTCGTCAAGCCCGTAGCTACCGCCGATAATAAAATCAACGGTGCTTTTTCCGCTTACGGACGCATTGTCAATCAGCTTTGAAAGCTCCTCACTCGACATAGACTTTCCCTCAATACACATTGCAACAACATAATCCGAAGGCGAAATTTTCTGCATGATTCGTTTTCCCTCAGAGAAAATAACCTCATCAATCTGCGACCTATTCGGTATGTTGCTCTTAATGCGTTCTTCCGAAAGCTCAATAATATTGAATTTACAAAATGCGGTCAAGCGTTTTGCATACTCTGCAATTGCGTCGGTAAAATATTTTTCCTTGATTTTGCCGATACAAATTATGTTAATCTTAATCATATTCCTCTTGTTTGTTTAAGGTTAAAAGATGATGGCTTTTGTTGTGCTTACACTCGGAGCAACATCAAGCGAATAATCGCTTTTGTACTTCATTCCGTTTGATGTGAGCAGGTCTACGGATGTTGACATTGCAAGCGGAACGGTATTATTTTCTTCGCTGAGATGGCCGAGCATAAGTCTTAAAGTTCCCTTTTCAACAAGGTTAACAAGTTCTTTTGCACACGCCTCATTTGAAAGATGTCCTCTGCTTGAAAGGATTCTCTGCTTTAGCGGATAAGGATAAAATCCGTTTTTGAGCATATTGATATCGTGATTTGACTCAAGCACAACAAAGTCGCTCTGCTCTGCGGCAGTTCTGACATCGGGCAACATAACGCCCATATCGGTTGCTATAAGTGCGGATTTTCCGTCAGGAGCAGTAACACGGTAACAACAGCTTTCCGCCGCATCGTGGGGGGTGTCAATTCGCTGAACACGCATATTGCCGATTACAACCTCGTCAGTTATAACATCTGCATCTGTGTTTGGATCAAGCTTATTACCTGCCCTCAAAGCATTGAGCGTACCAAGACTTGAATACACCTTAAAGCCGTAACGCTTTGCAAGCACACGCAACGCACTGCAATGGTCAGTATGTTCGTGAGTTATAAAAACCGCCCCGATACTGCCCATATCAAGTCCGTTTGCAAGCATGGCATTTTCAATCTGCTTGCATGAACGACCTGCGTCAATCAGTACGCCTTCGCTTGCCGAACCTATGTAGTAGCTGTTACCCTTACTTCCGCTGAACAGCGGTACTGCTCTTGCCAAAACAATCAATCCTTATCTTTAGTGTAACGAATATGATAACACAAATTTTAAAATTTGTAAATTATCTCACAAAAAAGCCGTTCTCACAAAGAAAACGGCTTTGATTTCTAATTAAATTTTAGTCAGGCACCAAGCTCTTGCTCGTTGTCTCCTGTAAAATACACCTTTTTGATATCTGCACCAAGTCCTCTGAACTTTTCAACAACATCTTCATATCCACGCTCAATGAACTGAATATTTGAAATCTCTGTTGTACCGTTAATTTCAAGAGCGGCAATAATCATAGCCGCACCTGCACGAAGGTCGGTTGCCTTAACGGGAGCCGCTGTGAGCGGAACACCGCCCTCAATGATTGCAAGCCTGCCCTCAACAGAAATCTGCGCACCCATTCTGATAAGCTCGCTGACATACTGATAGCGATTATCCCAAACATTCTCGTTGATGATGCTTGTTCCGGGAACGCTCATAAGCAATGCGGCAAACTGCGGCTGACAGTCTGTCGGGAAGCCGGGATGCGGCATTGTCTTGATATTACAGCGCTTTAGCGGAGCAGATGACGCATCAACCTTGAGAGCCTCATCATATTCCGTAATCTTAACACCCATCTCACGCAGCTTTGCGCTGATTGATTCAAGATGCTTCGGTGTAATATTCTTTACCGTAATACAACCTCTTGTTGCGGCGGCGGCACACATATATGTTCCTGCCTCAATCTGGTCGGGAATAATCGAATAAGTAATGCCGTGAAGATACTCAACGCCACGGATTTTGATAACATCCGTACCTGCACCCCTGACATCCGCACCCATTGAATTAAGGAAGTTCGCAAGGTCAACAATATGCGGTTCTCTTGCGGCATTTTCAATAATGGTCTGTCCCTTTGCCTTTGATGCGGCAAGCATAATGTTCATTGTTGCACCTACGGACACAACATCAAGGTACACATGTGTACCGACAAGGCTGTCGCATTCTGCCTCTATAATCGCACCGTCAACAAGCTGAGTTGTCGCACCGAGAGCCTCAAAGCCTTTAAGATGCTGGTCAATCGGACGCACGCCAAAGTTACAGCCACCCGGAAGAGCCACCTTAGCCTTGCCGTACTTGCCCAAAAGTGCGCCGAGGAGATAATATGACGCTCTCATACCTCTTACAAGGTCGGTCACAGCATTGCATGTGCGGATTTTTGTAGGATCAATATATAAGGACGAACGGTTGATTCGTCTTACATTAGCACCCATCTGCTGAAGAATTCTGCTGATAAGTGATACATCGCTGATGTTAGGAATATTTTCAATCTGGCATGGCTCATCACAAAGAATAACTGCCGGAATAATTGCAACGGCTGCATTTTTCGCACCGCTGATTGTCACTTCACCCGATAATGGCTTTCCGCCGGTAACTACGAACTTCTCCAATTGTTACACCCCAATTAATGTGTAAAAGATACTTTTAACTAAATAAGCTAAATATCTGAAAATGTATATCTATATAGTGTATAAGTAAAAATCAAAAATTATACGAATCTAAAATTCATAATGAGAACTAATTTGTTACATTTTATTAAAAACGAACCCACTCGGTTACGCAGATGTAATTTAACAATTCTCTTACAGAAAATGATACTACAAAATTGTAGTAAAGTCAACGGAATAATAAAACTGTAATCTATTTTTGGGCAAGTTGTACTCAAATTATTAATTTGTTGCTTTTTTTGTTTTTAATATAACCAACCATGCTTTTTTAAACCGTTTTTTCCTAAAAAGAAGTAATTAATCAAAGCAATTTTTTGTAAAATAATTACAAATTGAAACAGTTATTATATTTTCTTAATTGAAAATTTGCAGGCAAATCTATCGTATATATTTATTCTTTGCAAATCAAACGAATAAAACAAAAATATCTAAAGGTAAATTTTTTTAAAAATCACAGACAAAATGATTATTATGCCGAAAAAAAGACTTTACTGCCACTTGCATTGAATTTAAAACTTTTATCAATTATGATTGAAACAGAATCAGTCGGCAAGTGTCCTTTTACAATATAATAACGACAAAATTAAGGCATTGCGGCAAATTTTTAATTAACGGGGGATTCAGAATGAGCGAAACAGCAAAAGAACCGAAAAAAATAAGTAAAAGAAGCAGTGAAGAAAAAATTGAAATTATTGTTGCGATTTTTCTCGGAATAACCGCACTCGCCACAGCATGGGCATCGTGGATAGGTTCACTTCACGGCGGAAATCAGGCGACTAACTACACAAAAAGCAACAACCTCTCATCAGAGGGCAACTCGATGTGGAATGAGGCTTCTCAAAATCTTATGCAGGATATGATCACATGGAATGACATCAATGAGGCAAACCTTAATTACCAATATGCGGAATCTAAAAACGATAAAGCGGAAATGGAAAAATATCAGTACCAAATTGATCAGCTTATGAGTGATAACTGTACAGAAGAATTTCTTGAGGCAATTAATTGGGCAATGGATCAAAAGGAAAATGTAACTCCGTTTATGAAGGACGGTTACACCGAAAGTTATTTTGCAGAGGCACAAGCTACAATTGAAGAGTCGGACAAACTTCTTGAACAAGGTAAGAAAGATAACGCAAACGGTGACGCATTCGGTCTTGTAAGCGTAATTTACTCGGTTGTACTCTTTATGCTCGGTATCGTAGGCACATTCAAGAATCTTCCGAACAGAAGAATTGTGCTCGGTGTTGCAGTTGCAGGTTTTATTCTTGCCACTATATATATGTTTACAATTCCGATGCCGACAGGATTCAATATTCTCAGTTATTTCGGAATGGCATAAAACAAAATATTCTGTACTCACAGCGGTGAAAGCAAATGCTTTTGCCGCTGTTTTTTTGTAAAAAATCAAAAAAACATTACATTTTTTCGTGTGTGTCTATTGACTTTTTAAAAAGGGAATGCTATATTATGATTAACATATGAGCATATCTTCATATGTTCAAGTATAACTTTTAACCTGAGAGAAAATTAAAGGGGACGCCTATGGAAAACAAAGAAAAAACAACCACTCCCGAAATGCCCGACATTGATGTGCTGTTTGAGCTTGCAGACCTTTTTAAGGTTTTCGGTGATTCAACCCGACTTCGCATTATGTACACCATTTCGGAAAATGAAATGTCGGTGCTCAACATTGCTGAAGCTCTCAGCATGGAGCAAAGCACAATTTCCCACCAACTGCGTGTGTTAAGGCAGAACAAGCTGGTGCGTGTTCGCCGTGAAGGAAAGCAGATTTATTACAGCCTTGACGATGACCATGTGAAACGAATCATAGAAATGGGACTTGACCATGTTCTTGAATAAGGAGGGAGACATATGAGGTACAAATATCAGCTTGACAATCTCAACTGCGCTAATTGTGCAGGCAAGATTGAGGCTAAAATTGCAGAAACAGACGGCTTTGAGGATGTGAGCTTTAATTTTGCGACAAAACTTCTCAACTTCAAAAGCGAAAAGCAGAATCCTGTTTCCGAAATTCAGGCAATTTGCGACAGCATTGAGGACGGTGTAACCGTTGTTGACAAAACTCCGAAAACCAATCTCAAAAAATACACCTACACTTTAGACAATCTCAATTGTGCTCATTGTGCGGGCAAAATTGAGGCTAAAATTACAGAAACAGACGGTTTTGAGGATGTAAGCTTTAATTTTGCGACAAAACTTCTCAACTTCAAAAGCGAAAAGCAGAATCCTATTTCCGAAATTCAGTCGATCTGCGACAGCATTGAGGACGGTGTAACTGTTGTTGACAAAACTCCGAAAAATGATATCACAACAAAGGCAGAACCCGAAATCACGAAAAAGAAAATCAACCGTGACACAATCTTCCTTGCAATTTCAATTGTACTTGCTGTAGTGTCCGAAATTCTCCACCTTACACTTGACGGTGTTACAGCTGTTCATTATGTTGTACTCGCAGCGTGTTTTGTTGCAACACTTCTTTCGGGTTACAAGGTATTTATCAAGGGTGCAAAAAACATTCTAAAGCTGAGAATTGACGAAACAACGCTTATGGCTGTTGCGGTAATTGCGGCATTCTGTCTTGGAGATTTTGTTGAGGCGGCAATGGTAACAATCCTCTTTTCTATCGGTGAAATTTTTGAGGATCGAGCAGTTGACGCATCCCGCCGTGACATTGAAAAGCTTGCAAACATTCGTCCCGATACAGCAACAATTATTGTTGACGGTGCGGAACAGATTGTTCCTGCCGAAAGCGTTGAAATCGGAAGTATCATTGAAGTCAAGCCATACGAAAGAGTTCCGCTTGACGGCATTATTATCAAAGGTAAAACAACTCTCGACACATCGGCTCTCACAGGCGAAAGCCTTCCTGTTGATGCAGGCGAGGGCAGTGAGGTACTCAGCGGCGCAATCAACGGCAGTAACCTTATTACCGTCAAAACCACAAAACATTTCGGCGACAGTACCGCAACAAGAATTCTTCAGCTTGTTGAAGATGCCGCCGCTCAAAAGGGCAACAGCGAAAAGCTTATTTCAAGATTTGCCTCTGTTTACACACCTGTTGTTGTACTCATTGCAGTTGCAATCGCAGTAATTCCTCCGCTTTGCGGACTCGGAGCATTCAGCGAATGGCTCTACCGTGCGCTTGTTTGTCTTGTAGCGTCATGTCCGTGTGCTATTGTTATTTCCGTACCTCTCTCCTACTATTCGGGTATCGGTGCGGCATCCGAAGTCGGTGTACTCATCAAGGGCGGAAAATATATTGAGGCTCTTGCAAAAGCAGATACATTCGTATTCGATAAAACAGGCACACTCACAAGCGGCAAGCTCAGCGTAAACAAGGTTAATACTGTCGGTTCATACAGTGCTGACGAAGTTCTTGCTCTTGCCGCTGCAAGCGAAAAATATTCTGCTCATCCGATTGCCTCCGCAATCAGAGAAAGGGCAAACGGTCTTGAACTTCCCGAGCTTTCCGACTACAGCGAAAGTGCCGGTCACGGAACAAGCGCAGTTTATAACGGCAAAACTATTCAGTGTGGCGGTTCAAAGATTCTTTCGGACGAACAGAAGAAGATTGCAAATAAAGACGATTCTGTTTTCGTAATTTATGACGGTCAGCTTATCGGTTCGCTCAATGTCAGCGACACAGTAAGACCTGAGGCAAAAGAGGTTATCTCACAGCTTAAAGGGCTCGGTGTCAAGAACACGGTAATGCTCACAGGCGACAGACAACAGCCTGCCGAAAATGTTAAAAACGAACTCGGACTTTCCGAATGTCACGCAGAGCTTCTCCCTGCTCAAAAGCTTGAACTTTTCAAGGGCTTGAAATCAAAATCCAAGGGTGCTTGCTTTGTGGGTGACGGCATCAATGATGCCCCTGTTCTTTCGGCAAGCGACTGCGGTATCGCAATGGGATTCGGCAGTGAAGCCGCTATTGAAGCGTCAGACGCAGTTCTCGCATCAGGCACACTCAAACAGCTTCCAAAGGCAATTAAAATTGCAAGAAGTGTTATCAACACAGTCAAGGGCAACATCATCTTTGCCCTCTCAATCAAGGCTCTTGTAATTATCCTCGCCGCATTCGGTCTTGCACAAATCTGGATGTCTGTTATCGCCGACACAGGCGTCAGCGTAGTCTGCGTACTCATAGCCGCAAGACTCCTCAAAAAGAAATATTGATTTTTTGCAAATCATATCATTTATTATGATAAAGCACCGTGAGCTTTCACAAGTTTCACGGTGCTTTCATTTGCCAAAATTTTTCTAAACATAATCTTATATTATAGTATTTTAAAATCATTGACTTTTATAATTATATAAATTATAATGTTTTTGTCAGCGCTTGTAACTGATAAATAAACTTCGGAGAGATGAATTTGAAAAAGATATTTTTATTATTAGTAACCGCTTTATTTTTACTTTCATTATATGGATGTAACACTTCTTCATCAAGCAATAATTCCACTGAACAAACAACCGTAACGAATACAGATGATTTATCTCTTGATTCAGATATTGAAACAACAGAATTAAATCATGATTTTGAAATTTACAATAACGGCAAAAAGGTGGATACTTTAAATCTTTACGGCTTATTTAAACAAATTGATAACGGCTTCATATATTCAAAAATCAATAAAGACTCTCCAAATGAAATGGAATACTACAGATATTATTTAGATAAAAAAAACAGTGTAAAACTTGGTTCAATAAAAAACTGGTCTATGCAAATTAATGATAAGGCATATGTAAACAATCACCTTTGTTTTACGGCAAGCACGGGCGACATTACAGACGAAGAAAACAGTACTCTTGAATTTATTGATATCGACCTTAATAAAAACAAAATGACGACTGTATTTTCTGACAAAGGCGGATTTCCATATGACACTGTTACAGGAGCAGACAATCTTGTCATAATCACAAAAGTGCTAAACAACGGTACTTCTTTGGAACTGTATGATACCGAAACTCAAAAATTCAAGCAATTAAAATATTTAGAGTTTGATGATAAAAACAGTATCGGGGAAACTATAAGAAAAGTTTCAATTGACAAAAGTACAAAAACAATCTCTCTTTTGGTTTTGGATTGCATTTCACAGAACGAAGCTTCTTTAAAAATAGAAACTTATGACTATGATATGAATTTTCTCAAAAGCTATGATATATCCAACATTTCAGATGATTCAAACGAATTAATTCAGGGCGTACAGGTTTTTGATTTTAAAAACAATTATCTATTCTATCAAAATTTCAGCATAACAAGATGTATAGGATATATAGACAGCGATAAGCTGAAAAAATCCGACATATCAGAAGATGTAGATGATACTTTTTCAATAGTATCCGCATCTGAAGATGACAGTGATACAAATTTATTGTATAAGAGGGCGGAATCAAGTTCAAAAAATAACTACATATATCTTTTTGATACAACCAACAAAACAATGAAAGAAACAAAATTTAATATTGAAGAAAAAGGGTACACTATAGGCGGTATATCACGGATAGGAAAAGATAATTTGATGATAATGATGTCCCCTGATAATGCAGACAAAAAAAGTGACCTTAATTCAAGAATATACTTTACAAAATTAAGCGACTTAAATTTTCAGTAAACAGACGGTAAAAATCAATTAAAATTCATTTTGCAAATTATCTGTCAAAATCCTGCAAAAAATTTAATTTATGGGCAATACTGCTCTTTACTTTTTAAGGTATTTATTGTATAATTAGCGGTAAAGCAAAAAGGTATATTTATTGTTACAAAACACCTTTTGCTCACAATAAATAAGGATAGGAGGGACAAAACATAATGATCAGCGGTGCTGAAATTATGGTAAAATGTTTGGAAGCCGAGGGCGTTGACATAGTCTTTGGTTATCCCGGTGCGGCTATCTGCCCATTTTACGATAAAATTTACGACTCGAGCATTACCCACATTCTTGTTCGTCAGGAACAGAACGCTGCTCATGCGGCAAGCGGCTATGCAAGATGCAGTAATCGTCCCGGTGTTTGCGTGGCAACTTCCGGTCCCGGTGCAACCAACCTCATCACAGGCATTGCAACCGCCTATACGGACTCTATTCCGATTGTTGCCATTACAGGTCAGGTTCGTTCCGACCTTCTCGGCAGAGATGTCTTTCAGGAAGCTGACATCACGGGAGCTTGTGAACCGTTTGTAAAGCACAGTTATCTCGTCAGCAAAACAGAAGACCTTCCGAGAGTTTTCAAAGAGGCTTTCCATATTGCCTCAACCGGCAGACCCGGTCCTGTACTTATCGACATTCCCGTTGATATTCAGGAAAATGAAATTGAAAGTTTTGAATATCCCGAAAGCGTAAACATTATCGGTTACAAACCGAACACTAAGGGACACGCAATTCAGGTTAAAAAGGCTGTTGAGGCCATCAACGCAAGTAAGCGTCCTGTTATCGTATCAGGCGGCGGCGTGCTGAGTTCGGGTATCAAGCTTAAGCTTCAAAAATTTGCAGAAACTACGGGTATCCCCGTTATTTCAACTATGATGGGCATCGGTGTTATGCCCAGCGAGCATGAGCTTTATCTCGGAATGCTCGGCACTCACGGCAAAGCTGTTGCCAACCGTGCTCTTCACGAAGCCGACCTTGTAATCGTATGCGGTGCAAGACTCGGTGACAGAGCTGTTGCGGCTCCCGACCAGATGAGTGAAAACACAAAGGTAATTCACATTGACATTGACCCTGCTGAAATCGGTAAGAATGTTAAAACAGAAATTCCGATTGTAGGCGATATGAAAAATGTCATCAATATGCTGCTTGACAGCATCGGCGATTACAAGGTTACAACAATGTGGAGCGAAACCGTAAAGAACTGGAAAAAAGACCTTTACCGTGAGCCTCCCGTTTTTGACGGCTTTGTTGAGCCGAGAACACTTGTCGGTCATCTCAGTGCAATGTTCCGCTCAAAGGCAATTCTCGTTGCCGATGTAGGACAAAATCAAATCTGGTGTGCAAACAACTTCCGTATTCGTGAGGGCAGATTCCTCACAACAGGCGGTATGGGTACAATGGGTTACTCAATTCCCGCTGCAATCGGTGCAAAGTTTGCAAGACCCGACCGTGATGTTATTGTAATCTGCGGTGACGGCAGTTTTCAGATGGGGCTTAATGAGCTTGCGACTATTGCAGGCAATCAGCTCGGAATTAAAATCATCATTATGAAAAACGCACGACTCGGAATGGTTCGTGAACTTCAGGACAAACACTACGGCGGCAGACACTCCGCAACAATTCTCAACGGTGATCCCGACTTCTTGAAGATTGCCGATGCTTACGGCATTGACCATGCAGAGGCTCATTCAAACAAGGAAGCCGAAAACATCATCAAGGGTATTGTTGATTCGGAAAAACCGTTCATTCTTGTTTGCGATGTTCACCCCGACACTCCGTCAATTTAATGAGGTGATAAAATGCAGTATACATTATCAATACTTGTTGAAAATCAGGCGGGCGTTCTTTCAAAGATTTCGGGACTTTTCTCTCGCCGAGGTTTTAACATCGACTCACTCGCAGTAGGTGTTACTCAGGACCCGTCGGTTTCCCGAATCACAATCGTTGCAAACGGTGACGAGTACATTGTTGAACAGCTTGAAAAACAGCTCAACAAGCTCATTCCCGTCATTAAGGTAAAAAGGCTTAACGAGGGCGAATTTATCAGCCGTGAGCTTGTTTTAATCAAGGTTCACTGCGCCGCCTCAAAAAGAGCCGAAATTGTCAAAACGGTTGAAATTATGCAGGCGAAAATCGTTGATGTATCCCCTTCGTCAGTTACCGTTGAGTACTGCGAATGTGCAAGCCGCATCAACACGCTTGTTGACTTACTCAAGCCTTATGGTATCCGTGAGATTGTAAGAACAGGTACTGTTGCCATCGACAGAGGCACAGCTTCGGTTTCCGTTTAATCTTACAGTTAGCATATATTTTAATTTATATGCCGCGTTTGCGGTAAGGAGGACTTTAATATGAAAGACTACACAAAAAACATGACAGCACCAATCTACTATCAGTCAGATTGTAACCTTGACCTTCTCAAGGGTAAGAAAATTGCTATTATCGGTTACGGCAGCCAGGGTCATGCACACGCTCTCAACCTCAGGGATTCAGGTTGCGATGTAATCATCGGTCTTTACAAAGGCAGCAAGAGCTGGGCAAAGGCTGAGGCACAGGGCTTTAAGGTATATACATCGGCAGAGGCTGCAAAGCAGGCTGACATCATCATGATTCTTATCAACGATGAAAAGCAGGCAGCTCTTTACAAGAACGACATCGAGCCAAACCTCGAAGCAGGCAATATGCTTATGTTCGCTCACGGCTTTAACATTCACTTCGGTTGCATCAAGCCTCCAAAGGATGTTGATGTTACAATGGTAGCTCCTAAGGGACCGGGTCACACAGTTCGTTCAGAGTATCAGGTTGGTAAGGGTGTACCTTGCCTCGTTGCTGTTGAGCAGGATGCTACAGGTCAGGCTAAGGATCTCGCACTTGCATATGCACTCGGTATCGGCGGTGCAAGAGCCGGCGTTCTTGAAACAACATTCAGAACAGAAACAGAAACAGACCTCTTCGGTGAGCAGGCTGTTCTTTGCGGCGGTGTTTGCGCACTTATGCAGGCAGGTTTTGAAACACTTTGCGATGCCGGTTACGACCCAAGAAATGCTTACTTTGAGTGTATCCATGAGATGAAGCTCATCGTTGACCTTATCTATCAGTCAGGTTTTGCAGGCATGAGATATTCAATCTCTAACACAGCTGAGTACGGTGACTACATCACAGGTCCAAAGATCATCACAGAGGATACTAAGAAGGCTATGAGAAAGGTTCTTTCTGACATTCAGGACGGTACATTTGCTAAGGACTTCCTCCTTGACATGAGCGATGCCGGTTCACAGGTTCACTTCAAGGCTATGAGAAAGCTCGCTGCCGAAGCTCCTGCCGAAGTATTCGGTAAGGAAGTTAGAAAGCTCTACAGCTGGTCTGACGAAGATAAGCTCATCAACAACTAATGCGAGTACCTCGCTCGTAGTTCGTGAAGTTAGTTTGATATATTCAAATTTCTGTCACCCGAGCATTACATAGTACGAATTTAGGGTAGCTTGATTTTCAAGCTACCCTTTTTGCGAGTACCTCGCCCGCAGTTCGTGTAGGTAGTTTGTGATAATTTACAACTACTTATTCCCGAGCTTAACATAGTTATAATTTTCAAGCTACCCTTTTTGCGAGTACCTCGCTCGTAGTTCGTGTAGGTAGTTTGTGATAATTTACAACTACTTGTTTCCAAGCGTGACATAGTACAGATTAACGGTTCAGTCAATTTGGCTAAACCGTTTTTGTTGCGCAATAAAAGGGTTCAGCTTTTTACGGCTGAACCCTTTTGCAGTTAAATCTTATCAATTTTGACAATCAATATTTGTCGTAAGAAAAAGCGTTATATGAATCAAGAAGGTTCTGTTTCTTCTGTGTTTCACTATAATTATTCCAAAGTTTTGGATAGCCGTCAACAGAACAGTGAACAAACTGACTGTACATATGTGCATTTACACAATTACCGAGTACACTCACATTTGTGGCATTATATGCCTGTTTTGTTGTTCTTCCGGTATTATTGTAATAATGGTATTCCAATCCCCGACTTTCAAGAGCCAAATGAGCAGAAGAGTATCCACGAACAACCAAAACTGTGCCGTCATAATTCAATGTATAGTTTTCGCGTTCAAGATAACGGTCAACATTTGAGGTTGACAATTCAACGGCATTAATTATATATTTCTTAGCAGATTTGTCATAGAAATAAGTCAGTTGATTCGGGATATAAGTTCTATAATCATCAAATCCGACTAACGAAAACTTTCCGTCCTTAAAGGTATACACCTTTGCATTCAAATAGTATTCCTTATCTCCTGCTTCCTGTACTATAAGCTCGGGAACACCGTCAAAATCGAGATCGGCAAACTGCACACCAGCCAAAGCAACATTTCCTACCTTGAGTTCAGGTAACCATTCCGATTCATGCTTGAGCAGATAATCTATGTATGCATCTCTTGTTTTATCTGTAGTCTTATACTTAAATGTCACACCTGACGGATTATAGATACTTGTAAATTTCTTGCCGTCCTTAGAAACACATCTTACGGTATAAGTGTAGGTCTGTCCTGCTTTTACATTTTTATGAGTGTAATAATTATTTGTTGTATCAGCAAGCTTTTTCCACGAACCTTTTTCTTTTACATAAATACGATACTTTGAATTATCTTCGCAAACATCTGTCCATGAAACTGTAATTCCGCCATGCATTGAGTCAACACGAACAATCTCCGGACATTCATTGCCTAAATTCGCCTTAGAACCTTTTGTATCATAACCGCTCTGAAAAACCTTGCCGTTACTTGAAATGCAACGAACAGTATAAATATACTGACCGTTTACGGAATTATCTTTTATGCTTAGTTCTCTTGATACAAGTCCCATATCAAGATAACTGTTACCCGTTGTATCGGCAAGTTTGTTCCAACCCTCACCGTCTTTGTAGTACACACGGTACTTCTCTGCACCTGCAACCTTGTTCCATGTCAGCTTTACGCCGTCATATGTGACCTCAGTTTTTGAAATTTTCGGTGTGGCAACATATTTTGCGCTCATTCCCACAGGGTCATAACCGCTCAAATACTTTTTAGCGTCGGAACTGATTGCTCTTACAGTGTATGTATAGGTTTTATTCGGCTGTAAATTTTTATGTGTCACAACACCTGTTTTGGTATCGCATACTTTTGTCCAGCCCTTACCTTCTGTTTTGCAGTACAATCTGTAATTTGTATTGTTTTCAGTCTCCCAAATCACCTTAATACCGCCATTTACAACATTGGTTTCAAGTATTTTAGGAGCTTGAATATATCTGATACTTGAGCCTTTTGGGTTAAATCCACTCTCAAAACTCTTTCCGTCATCACTTATACACCTCACGGTATAAGTATAGGTTCCCACATCAACAGATTTATCAACTATAGAATTAGAAGTCGTATCTGATACTCTGAACCAATCTGACGAATTTTTCTGGTAAATTCTATACTTTGATGCACCGCTTACTTTGTTCCATGTAATTTTCACACCGCCGTTTACATTTTCAAGCTTTGAAATTTCGGGGGCGGCAATATATTTTACAGTTGTCCCCTTTGAATCATAACCGCTTGTAAAGCTCTTTCCGTCAGCAGAAATACATCTTACAGTATAGGTGTAATTCCTGCCCGATGAAACATCCTTGTCGATATATGAGGTTGAAGTTGTATCGACCATTCGTGTCCAGCCTTTACGGCCCTTGTAGTAAACTCTGTACTTAGCCGCACCATTCACTTTGTTCCATGTAAGCTTTACACCGCCGTAAACGCTTTCGGCTTTTGAAATTTTCGGTGTTGCCAAGCTTGCCCTTGCAACCTGTGCATACTGCACGGGTGTGTTAAGCGGTTCAACCGCATTTGCAGAAACTGCCGAAACCGCAACCGCAGATATCGACATTACCGCCGCCATGGCTATAGGTAAAAACTTTTTCATAGTTATCCCTCACTTTGTAAATATTCTACGCATTATTAAAAACTTTCGCTAAATTTTTATGCAAGTTAATTGTAACATTAAATGATATAAAAAGCAATACATCTTGATAAACTATCACAAATTTTTTAAGCTAAAATAAGTAAACCGCTCTCAATAACGAGAACGGCTTTTATAGGGATTATTTAATTTGTAAATTACTCAAAATAATTTCTGCGTTTTGCAAAAATTACTGCACAACCTGCAAGCATTGCAACAAGAAGAATTACAGCAACGCTGTTCTGTCCTGTTTGAACTGCACCGCTGTTATTCTGTGAATTGTTCGGTGTGTCATTTGTAGCTGTGTCGCTTGTTGAAACAGGCTTTGTTGCCGAAGTTGCAGAAGTTGTATCGGGTACTGTTACAGGTTCGTCAACTGTTGCAACCGTAGTTGTAGGCTCAGTAGAAACCGTTGTATTCGGTTTATTAGATTCCAAACCAAAATTCATTTTTGACAATTCTTCAAGAATACTATCGTCAATAACTCCGCTTTCATAAGCCTCTTTAATTGAGTAAACATTGCCATTCTTATAAAGCATAACATCATCGTTATGGTTGTAATGATAAGTATAGTCACCAATTGTTTCTTCAATTGAATAATCAAGGCTAAAGCCTTCATTGTGCATAAAATATACTCCGCCGTCACTTGTTGAACCAACAATTTCAATGCTGAGATATTCAGGCTCTTTACCACCGTAATATGTATCTATCATCACCTGTCTGATTTCTGATGCAACATCCGATTCTGATATTTCGTCAGGTGTAGCCGCAAAAGCTGTTGTTACAACCGAAAAGCACATTACAAATGCTATCAATGCTGTTAAAAATTTTTTCATTTTGATTTCTCCCTTTAATTAAGTTTAACAATTATTTTTTGTATTTCTGTTGAATCACAAACATTTATAACTCCGTCAGAATTAACATCAGCAGCATATTTTTGTATGTCGCTAAACGTACACATACGATTTATATACTTCTGAACAAGAACTGCATCATCAATGGTTATTGCACCGTCAAGATTAACATCACCTTTCAAAACATCACCCTTCTTTATCCAGTAAGCATACATAACAATCGTGTCGTTCTTTACGCTTGATGTATGAGCAACCGTCACCCCATCTCTATATATTGATTTTGTATAACCGCTCGGCTGACTTCCTTCTTTATACCAACCAAGTTTACCTGACTCATTTTGATATAACCACTTATTGTCAGACTTCCTATTTGCATACCAACCTGCAAATAACTTTTCATCAGAGGGTGACTGGTATGTATTTAAACTAATTTTAGTTGACACACCGTAAACTACTGTTGTATTAGGCATATTACTTCCGCTACCACCATTTTTATCATACTGAATTGTAAATTTGCAATCACCAGCAGATTTAAGTGCTTTATAAGCATTCAATCTGCCACCAGTTTTTACATATTGAGACCAATATGATGACTTATCAACACCATCAAGAATTGCTTTTTTTGTCGCTTTAGCGGAAATATTCTGATATTTACTTTGAATCAATGCAGCAACACCTGTAACATATGGTGTTGCCATAGATGTACCAGTCATACTGACATATGCTTTATCTTCAGCAGAGTATGTGGAATAAATATTTGCTCCAGGCGCAGCTAAATCAACACTAACTACACCATAATTACTCCCATCATACTCACCCCTTCTCCATATTTTATCATCAACATTTGAAGCAGCAACAGAGATTATATTGTCACTAGTATATATAGATGGATGTATTCTGTTATATTTATTTGCTGTTTCGATATTTAAGCCATAATTACCTGCTGAACATACTAATAAACCATTGTAATTATTTATTGTTTCTTCAAAAGATTTTGAAATATGACCAGCAAAACTTGCACTTAAATTTAATATTCTTATGTCATTAGCTTTTGCGTAATTTATAGCATTAATTACACCACTAAGTTTGTTTTTACTATCTCCACTACTGCCATTATCATTAAAAACCTTCAGACTTACTAAATCTACATTCCAACAAGTTCCTGAAACACCAGTACCATTATTTCCAACCGCACCGATTATTCCGGCTACATGTGTACCATGACCAAAAACATCTTCTAATGCATACGAATCATCAGTTCCCTCAACAAAAGATTTACTCAATTCACAATCAACATTATCTTTTAAATCTGGATGATCCGCTTTTATTCCACTATCAATAACACCTACCTTAACGCTTTTGCTACCGGTAGTTATCTTCCATGCATCAGGTAAATTAATCTTGTCTAAAGCCCATTGTTCACTAACATATTCGTCATTAGTCACATCAGTTGAATCTAATGTAATACAATAATTAGGTTCAGCATACAGTACGTCATTTCTCTTTTGAAGAGTTTCTATAGCATCTAAAACATTTTGTTTATCGTGTTTATTTAATGTTATACACAAGGTTTGATGAAAATCTGAATATTCATCCTTAATATTTTCATCAATACTGTCAAGTGCCTGCTGTCCTAGTTCATCAGACAAAAATACTGTATCATCTTGTGACACTACATTAATAAAATCATTATAAACAGAAACATATTCATTTTGAATCGTATCTACAGTATCAGATGTTAAATCTTTTACTGATTTAGCGTTGACTTCGCTAAAATCAGACACAGAATATGTGTCTAATTCCATACTTGTTTCGTTACGAAGTGCTACAATCAAAGAGTTGTCACAAAAATCCTCTGACAAACTAATATCATTACAATCAGTTTTTAGAGTATTATAATTAGCATCCGCAGTTACTGCTCCATAAGCTACAGTAGCATTTACTGTGAGTATAGCAGATAAAAATAGTCCTGTCAATAATTTTAATTTTTTCATACATAAACTCCTTATTCCTAAATTACTTTTTATTATTTACACTTTTATAATATTACATTATCGTCACCAACCTTACTGTTGTGATTTTATATCACTATTATAACACATATTACTTTCACTTTCAATAAAAACTACATATTCATTTGAAAATTCATTATTAATTTTTACAGTAATGTTTACTTATAAAAAGCAGTACCTACTTCACATATTTCGTATCCTAACTACAATAAAAATGCCACTTTCATAGTGAAAGTGGCATAAATGTTAATTTTAGTTGTCAAATCAAACAGGGTGAACCATATTTTTCTTGTCAAGCTTGTCGCCGTTGATGCCAACCTTGGCATTTCTTCTCTTTTCAAAGAAGTCGAGGGCAACCTTCGGGAACTGTGCATAAGAAAGAACATCCTCAGGCTGTTCAATCCACTGCTCAATCTCGCCACGGAGCTTATCAAGCTCAGGCTCAAGCTGATCTGCAGGACGACCTTTGATAATCTTCTTGTCACCGATAATCTTCTTCTGAAACGCAGGATCAATCGGCATTGGAGTTGTACCGTACTCACCGGCAACAAGTCCCTTGAACTCGTTTGTGCACATTGAGTAGCGCTTGCCTGTGATTACATTGAATACAGCCTGTGTGCCGACAATCTGTGATGTCGGAGTAACAAGCGGAGGATAACCTGAATCCTTACGAACACGGGGTACTTCTGCAAGAACTTCGTCAAGCTTGTCTTCCTTTCCGGCCTGCTTGAGCTGTGAAAGAAGGTTGGAAAGCATACCGCCGGGAACCTGATAGATAAGAGCGTTAGCGTCTGTTGCGAGCATCTTAGGATCAAGAAGTCCTGACTTGATGTACTTCTCACGGAGAGTCATAAAGTAAGCACGGATGTCAGAGAACTGTTTAAGGTCAAGACCTGTGTCGAACTCTGTGCCTGAAAGAGCGGCAACCATTGACTCTGTCGGAGCGTGTGATGTACCGAGAGCGAGTGGGCTGATTGCTGTGTCAATGCCGTCGGCACCTGCCTCAACACCCTTTAAAAGACACATTGATGCAAGACCTGATGTGTAGTGGGTGTGGAGCTGAAGCGGAAGCTCCGGAACAGCGGCTTTGATAGCCTTTACAAGGCTTTCGGTTCTTGTCGGAGTAAGAAGAGCAGCCATATCCTTGATACAGATTGAATCTGCACCTGCGTCTGCAATTCTCTTAGCATACTCAACATAGTATTCATCTGTGAATACAGGACCTGTTGTGTAGCTGATAGCAACCTGCGCATGACCGCCTTCTTTGTTAGCGGCCTTGATAGCTGTTTTAAGATTCTTGATGTCGTTAAGAGCATCAAAAATACGGATAATGTCAATACCGTTTGCGATTGAACGCTGAACAAGGTACTCAACACAGTCATCGGCATAGTGACGATAACCGAGCATATTCTGTCCTCTGAAAAGCATCTGGAGCTTTGTGTTAGGGCAATGCTCTCTGATTGTGCGGAGTCTGTCCCACGGATCTTCGTTTAAGAATCTGAGGCATGAGTCATATGTTGCGCCGCCCCAGCATTCGAGTGAGTAATAACCGATTTTATCGAGTTTGTCAAGAACAGGGAGCATTTCCTCTGTTGTCATTCTTGTTGCAATGAGTGACTGATGAGCGTCACGCAGAGCAGTTTCGGTAACTCTGATTTTTTTTGCCATTTTACAGCATCCCTTTCTCCGAATTATTGATTAGTTAAGTGTTACGAGAACCTTACCTGAGTCAACTGACTCACCCTTTGCAACATCAACCGTTGCAACTGTGCCGTCCTGCGGAGCCTTAACGGGAGTTTCCATCTTCATAGCCTCGATAAATACGAGGTCATCTCCGGCCTTAACAGCCTGTCCTGCCGAAACAACAACATTAACAACTGTACCGGGCATAGGAGCCTTTACAACAACAGAACCCTGAGCGCCTGCGGGAGCTGCCGGCTTTGCTGCAGGAGCGGGAGCGGCTGCCAGAGCAGGAGCGGCTGCTGCGGGAGCTGAAGAGCCACCGAGTTCTTCAACCTGAACATCATATGCTGTGCCGTTAACTGTAATTCTTAAATTCTTCATTTTTAGTATCCCCTTTTATTTTAACAAGTAATCATTTATCAGATAGTTGAATGCTTCTTTGAAAGTGTTGAAACACGCTTGCCCGAGAGCATATCAAGAGCAGAAATAAGAGTCTGACGGAGCTGAGCTTCTTCAACAATACCGTCAACATAGCCGTTCTGAGCGGCATTGTAAGCAGAAAGATTCTCGTCAGCAAACTTCTGAGCAACCTCAACCTGCTTATCTGTGGCAACATTCATAACTTCGGGAGCCATAATGAATGCGGCAGCCTCAACATTAACAGGTGAAATAACCGCATCGGGAAGTGCGTAAACAACATCTGCATTAGCGCCTGTGCCTGCAAGAGCAACATAGCCTGAACCGATTGCCTTGCCTGTAACAACAGAAATCTTAACTGTTGTTGCCTCAGCATAAGCGGCTGACGCCTTTGTTGCCGACTTGATTGACTCAAAGCCCGGGCAGTTTACGAATGTTACAACAGGGAGTGAGAAAGCGTCGCAGAAACGAACAAACTTTGCTACCTTGTTTGCAGACTTGCAACCAAGCTCCTTGCCCTTTGTAACAACAATACCTACAACCTGACCGCCGAGTCTTGCAAAACGAACATTTGCTTCCTTGCCGTAATCATTGAAGAGCTTTACAATGCTGTTGCCGTCAACTGTTCTGCTGACTACACAACCGCAACCGTCCTCTGCCGGAGCTTCTTCAAATGACTGAGGAGCCATTGTGAGGTTATTTGACGGAAGATAAAGGATAAGTTCCTTTGCAGCCTTGATTGCCTTGTCTGCGTCGTCACAAACGATTGAGGCAATACCGTTTTCAGCATTGTAAGCGGCATCGGAATGCTTGCCTGTTACCGAAAGTGAAAGCTGTGCGTCTTTGCTCATGATAACGATGTCTGCGCTTGCGGCGTTAAGAGCGTTTGTTCCGAGGCAAGTGCCGAGAACAACCGAGATCTGCGGTACAACACCGGAAAGTGACGCAGCCGCATTGAGAACATCACCGCAACCTGCGAGAAGCTCTGTACCCTGATTAAGTCTGCCGCCAACGCTGTCATAGAAGCCTACAACAGGAGCGCCTGTCTTGAGTGCAAGACCATACAGCTTTTTAAGCTTGGCAGCCTGTGCCTTACTCATGGCACCGCCGCAAATGTCGCTGTTCTGTGCAAACGCATAAACAGGCATACCTTCTACTGTTCCAAAGCCTGCAACAACCTCGGCAAAACCTTCACCGGATTTTGCAAAGGCATCAATTTCACAAAAGCTGTCTGCATCAAAAAACGCCGTAATTGTCTTATAAGCGGAAGTTGCGGCAATTTCAGCCTTTGCCTGATTGATCTTTTCAATACTCATCTTAAAATCCTCCAATACCATGTATTGAATATGCACGAAAACTGAGCGTGCATACTAATTTTCTACACAATACATTATACTCTATAATCTTCAAAAGTACAAGAAAAACACGCTGTACTATTTCAATTTTGAACACATTTAATAGTTATTACACCAAAACCGTAAATTTATTGTCGAATTAACGAATAGTTTTATTGACCGTTTCGGAAGTATTTTTCAAAAACGGAAAATTAAAGCTGTTTGCCGTTTAAAAACGGGTTTGCAAGCAGTTTTTTAACCTCTTGTTCGGTCAAATCTCTCCAGTCGCCCTGTTTGAGCATACCCATTTTTACTCCGCCGATCTGGGTGCGTTTGAGTCTTGCAACCTCAAGCCCGACAGCCTCGCACATTCTTCTGATTTCACGGTTCTTACCCTCGTGAAGAATCATTTCAAGAACTACTCTGCCCTGCTCCTTGTGAATTACATGGACATATGCAGGAGCGGTTTTCCTGCCGTCAAGCTCAACGCCTGTTTCAAGCTTTACAAGCTGATCCTCGTCAATTGACGGTCGAACGGTTACTCTGTAAATCTTGTAAACATTGTTTTTCGGGTGCATAACCTTGTTTGCAAAGTCACCGTCATTTGTAAAAACAAGCATACCCTCGCTGTCTTTGTCAAGTCTGCCTATCGGATAAACTCGCTCGCCGACATTTTCAACAAGCTGTGCAACACACTTTCTGCCACGCTCATCATTCATTGTGGTAATGAATCCACGGGGCTTGTTGAGCATAATATATCGGTAATTACCGCCCTTCGGCACAACAATCCTCTTGCCTCTTACAAACACCTTGTCTGTAGGAAGAACCTTATCGCCGAGAATTGCGGTTTTGCCGTTCACCTTGACATGACCGCCGAGAATAAGCTCCTCGGCTTTTCGCCTTGACGCAATACCGCATTGCGCTATGAATTTCTGAAGTCTTATAGGTTCAATTTTAGCCATATGTAAATTCCTTTTTATTAAAATTTTCTGTATATTTAAGCTGTCACGAAAACAGATTTCCTATTGCCGAAAATATTGACACACTCTTTTTATCCGATTTAATCTTTTCGCCTGCAACAATGTTGCATTTATAAAGCAGCTTTCCGCCGAGTGTGTATTCAATTCTGCCGACCGATTCGTCCTTTTCAATCGGAGCATACAAAAAGCTGTCTATGAAGATTTTTTTCTTAATTTTATCGCAGTCCTCACGCTTTAAAACGATTGTGTTGTTCTTCTCACCTGTAACCGTTACGCTGTCCTTATCACCGCCCACGCACGGAATATCGGCACAAAAGTCAGCGTCTTTGCAGTCAACTCCCCTGTACTTTTCAAAAGCGTAATCATAAAGAGAAATATGGTCATTCCAATCGTTGCGGTCATTCAGAGTGACGCACACAAGCGTTACGCCGTCTTTTTTTGCAGAGGAAACAAGGCACCGCCCTGCCGCCGTTGTATAGCCTGTTTTTCCGCCTGTACAGTAGGGATAAAGCGATAAAAGCCTGTTATGATTTGCATATGCGGTTTTCTTTGATTTCGGTTCAAGAAATTCAACGGTCACGCTCTTCTTAGCCGTAAGATTTGCAAAATCGTCATTTTCAAGTGCATATGACATAAGCAGAGCCATATCCTTTGCACTTGAGTAGTGGTTGTCATCGTCAAGTCCGCTCGGCGTTACAAAATTGGTATTTGTCATACCGATTTGCTTTGCCTTTTCATTCATTCGTTGTGAAAACTTTTCGGGACTGCCCGAAATCGTATATGCCGCCGCATTCGCCGCATCATTACCCGACGCCATCATCATTCCTGACGCAAGGTCCGAAAGTCGGACTTTTTCACCGACTTTAAGATACATCGAACTGCCCTCGGCAACCATTTCCTGTTTGAAGGTTACTTCGCTGTTACAGGATGCCGCCTCCTCAAGCGTTATGAGAGATGTCATAATCTTTGTGGTACTTGCAGGTTTCATTCTTTCATCTGCATTTTTTGAACAGATAACCGTGTTGTTATCGGGACAATAAAGGACAAATGCCTGTGCAGAAGTTGTGGGAGGAGTATCCTCCGCAGTTTTTGCGCCCATAAGCACAAACGGCATAACCAAACACACCGCAAGCGAGATTATTTTTTTCATAAGGACACCCCCTGCATAAATCTATGCCGAGGGGTGTTGCAATATTACGAATCAGCCGTCAATATCGTCCTGTGTGATTTCGGAAAAATCGTCTGCGGATTCGCTCTTATCCTTTTTGAAAACTCCCTTTACTTTTTTGAGAACATCGGGAATCATATTAACGAGCTTGTCGGCTGTACCTTCTTCCCTGTCAACGGAAACAAGCCTTACATCGCCCTGATAAACGGTAAGAAATGCAACAGGCTGAATTGTCACACCTGCACCGCTGCCGCCGCCAAAGCAGTCTTTATTTTCCTTTTTGGTAGGCAGATCCGAACCGCCTGCCGCAAAGCCGTAGCTTACCTTTGAAACAGGAATGATAAGTGTGCCGTCAGGCGAAGTTATAGGCTCGCCGATAATAGTATTGACATCAATCATTTCCTTGATTTTTTCCATTGTGGTATCCATTAAACTGCCGATAGGATGTTCCATAGCCATTCTCCTTTTTCAACAATATTTATATCAATCATTTTTAACTTCTGCAAGAAGTTTAATCCCCTTGATTCCGTGCTTAACGGCAAGACCGATAAGTCGGAATGCGAAAATTCTTGCGGCAAAGTCAAAGTTAATTTCAGTTTCTGCTTTTTCCGAAAAATTCGGATTTATGTCAACTCCGTAGCCTTTGCATTTTACAACACGGACAATTGTGCCTACTGCCGGATAAACAACGGCACAGTATTTGCCGTATTTTATAGCCGTGTCAGCCGCATCGTCACCTGCAACGCTGATACTCAGCGAGAATTTTTTAACCAGTATGTGGCTGAAAAAGTCCTGCAATGCAGATACTGCAAGCTCTGCAACTTTTTTTATCAGGTTCAAAAGCCACTCAATACCGTATTTTTTTATAAGGCTCGGCTTTTTTTCTGTCGCTTTTTTAGGCTGTTCGGTTTTATGAGTTTGTTTTTTTGCTTTTTTCTTCTTCTTTTCCTTTTTGGGTTTTGCCGGCACAAGCTGAAGCTTTACAAATCCGATATACACGGCACACCAAAACTCCTCTTTATATGATGCACGCAAAGTAATCGGAATAAACATCACAAGCGCAATAAACAGCACAATTCCGAGTAGGATATATAGCCAAAGCAAAGGGAATTCCCCCTAAATTTTACTGCCTGTCAACAGGCTGATCGGCAAGCAAATCAATCTGCTCATTGCCGTTTTCAGTCTTTTCCTGTTCTTCACCGTTTTCTTCGGACTCCTTGTCCTCATCACTCTCGGGGAGCGGAGGAAGTTCGTCAAGACTTGAAATGTTAAAGCAACGCAAAAAGTTTTCGGTTGTGCCGTAAAGCAACGGTCTGCCGGGAAGCTCAAGTCTGCCCTTTTCTTCAACAAGTCCCTTTGTTGTCAAGCTGCCGATTACACCACTGCAGTCAACACCACGCACCTGCTCGACAAAAGCCTTTGTAACAGGCTGATTGTACGCAACAACTGCAAGAACCTCAAGAGCCGCCTGTGAAAGCGGAGTGTTTCTTCTCAAGTCCATAACGGTGCGAATCTGCGGAGCAAATTCTTTTTTTGAAACCATCTGACAGGAATTGTCAAGCAATATTATAGTTATGCCCCGTCCTGACGCCTCATAATCATCAATCAGTGCAGAAATATGCTCTTTAACCTTTTTTTCGGAAATTTCAAGTGCCTGCGCTATTCGGGAAAATTCAACCGACGCACCGTTTGCGAACAAAATCGCCTCAATCGCACCACGAATATTTTCAACAGCCATTACTGCACCTCCTCATTTTCATCGTTTTCGTCCTCGTCAACCTGCGGCAAAGGCATTGCGTTTTTATCCTCAATCATATGAACAACGGCATTTTCACCGCTGCCCTCAATTCTGATACGCTTGCCCTTTACCAGCTCCAGCGTTGCAAGAAATGTTGCCACAAGGTCGCTTTTGCCCTCGCATACCTCAAAAATTTCGTGATATTCAAGCCTTTTGCCGTGCCAGAGCCTTCTCATAAGATGGATAATCTTACTGTTTACCGACACGATTTTATGCGACACAATGCCCGAAAATGCGTCTTTTGACGGTGGAAGCTTACGCTTGCCCCGTCCGACTGCGCTGACATATGCCTTTGCGATATCCTCACTCGGATGAATTCGGTTGTAAGTCAAGTCAAATTCAACGGGAGAAGCCTCTCTGTAAAAGCTGTCAAAGTCATAAATATCGCCCAGCTTTGCCGCCATTTCACGGCAAACGGCATATTCAAGAAGCTGTCCCGAAAGTTCTTTCTTGAGTTCTTCAGCCTCTTCCTCATATTTTGGCAGGAGCATTACAGACTTGATATAAACAAGCCTTGACGCCATTGTCAGAAATTCCGATGCGATATCCATCTGATTTTCCTGCATCATATTAATCTGTTCCATGTACTGGTCGAGCAATTCGGAAATGCTGATGTCGTAAATATCTATTTTGTTTTTAGAAATCAGCGTCAGCAAAAGGTCAAGAGGACCTTCAAATGCCGACAGCTTATATTGAAGTTGTTGTGTTTCCATAAATAAGTTTCAGTTATGATTTGATGTTACGAATGATTTTGAAATCAACCGACAAACGGCATATACGGCAGGCTTGCAAGCCAGCTGATGAAGTTAAGAATCTGATTGCTGAGCCAGTTAATCGGAGTGTTGAGAATTCCCACATACAAGAGAACAAAAAGACCGATAAAAAAGTACATCTGATATCTGTAAAAGAATTCAACAGCCTTGTCGGGTAAAAATACGAAAAGAACCTTTGAGCCGTCAAGAGGCGGAATCGGGATAAGGTTGAACACAGCAAGTCCGACATTGCACGAAATGTAGAAGCTCAAGAATTGAACAACATATCCTCCGATTGTCGAAAGCGGAAATGCGCCTGTAAAAAGGATAATCGGATAGTAAATGAGGAGTCCGACCAATGCGGCAACGATATTTGCAATCGGTCCCATAATTGCAGTGATTGCCATACCGACCTTTGGATTTTTAAAATTTCTCGGATCAATCGGAACAGGCTTTGCCCAACCGAATCCGAACAAAAGCATACACAAAGCACCCATAGGGTCAATGTGGCTGAGCGGATTAATTGAAAGTCTGCCTCTGCCCTTTACCGCCTTATCACCGAGAAGTGAAGCAGTAAAAGCGTGCGCCCATTCATGGAACGGGAGAATTAAAAATATAATAACGAGTACAGCCAATATTTCGGCAATTACCGAGCCGAAATCAAGGTTGCCGTTTCTGATGCCGTTAAGTAATAATGAGAGCATAAGAGCCTCCTGAAATCTGAATTTTTAGGTAACAATCGTGTAACTATATTTATTCTTAATTATATAATATATCGTCAAAAATTACAAGAGCAAAAAACAAGTTAAGAAATTTTCAAAAAACACTTGCATTTTCTCTCATTTTCTGTTATTATAACAAAGTTAGAAATAGAATTAGTTTTCTTTAAGGAGGTGCAGACGCATGGCAAAATGTGAATTCTGCGGTAAGGATGTAAAGTTCGGTATTAAGGTATCTCACTCACACAGAAGATCAAACAGAACATGGAAGCCCAACGTACAGCGTGTTAAGGCTATTGTTGACGGTTCACCAAAGCGTGTATATGCTTGCACCCGTTGTTTGCGTTCAGGTAAGGTTACCAGAGCTAACTGATTTTACAGATTACGAAACAGCTCCACTATTTACGGTGGAGCTGTTTTTTGTATTTTTATCAGGATTTTAAACCACAATCACAGCACAGAAAGAGGGCTGACCTTTGTTTGGTCAGCCCTCTTAATTATTAGTCTTTATCAGCCGTTAAAGGATTTCTTCTTTCTTACGAAGAACGAACATTACACAAGTTGAGCCGATGAGAAGAGAGAGGATTACAACAGCCAGAGGAGCTTCACCTGTCTGAACAGCAGCATTTGCATTGTTATTGTTGCCGTTGTCAGATGTATCCGGAGTGTCGGATGTTGAGCTGATTTTCTTTGTTACAGGCTGTGTTACAGATGTTGCATCCTGTGAAGTTACAGGAGCAATTGTATCCTTAGTTGATTCCCGCGTTTTCTCTGTAGCCTTAGTAGCCTCAGTAGATGACTCTGCGGTTGAAGGCTCGGCTGTTGTCGGTTCTGCATAGGTTGAAGGAGTAAGCTCAGTTGAAAGATCATTTTTTACTGCCGCAGCAACAGGAGCTTTCTTAACTACTTCTTTATCAACAAGAATAACTTCTTTTGAACCGTCAGTCATTTCTGTGTCCTGATTTACTTCCGAAACACGAAGCACCTCAACAACAAGGTCAACCGTCGTCGAAACCGGTGCAACCTTTGAAATGTCTTTAACATCAAAAACAACTGTTGCAAAAAGCGTCTTTTCGCTAAAGTCATAAAGACCGAGATTACTTGCACCGAATTTTACATAACCAACGCCCTCCGACTTATTCTTGAAGTTTACATATACACCTCTGCCGTCCATTGTCGGGCAAACCGACTTAGCAGTATTCACATCAGCAACCGAAAGGATTGAAGGGTCATACGAAATGTGCCACTGCGTGTCAAGCACATTCTTTGGAGACTGCATAATATATGTAACCGTTACCTGATTTGTAACTGCATTATACTTTGCACTTGCCATTGGGAAGTAATTTGATGTTGCATTTACTGTAAGAGCAAGCGAAGATTCAGCAGACGATGTTGTACCCTCTGTTGCAGCAGCACCATCAGTTGCAGACTCGGTTGTTTCCGATTCTGTTACAACCTCTGTCGTTGATTCGGCTGTTGTTTCCTCGTCCGATGGATTGTACTCTGTCGGGAACACACCGTCTTTGCCGTAATAATCGCCGGCCTTGAGGTCTGCCTTTTTAGGAGCATTGCCGTATTCACCGTTACCGTAGTAGTAGAACCACTCACCGGTAAAAATCAATTCATCCTTATCGTTCTCGGAAGTAAATTCAGGATTGATAATATAAATCATATTGTCAAAGCTTTCAACACCGTTGGGATAATAATCAGACTCGCCTTTATCATAACCCTTAAAATTAATATCGGTTGTTCGATAAGCAAGTTTATATTCAGGATTTGTCGGATCGTCTGTACCCTTAAGAGCGTTGTTCCAGATTACTTTATCAGCATCGGTCGGTACATCAGAACAGTAAACATTTTTGATATCAGCATTGCGAGCTGAATAACCCGGCCACGCTGAAGGAGTATCCGAACCGTTTTCCCAATAAACACCTGCATCAGATGTATATTTGTTTTCCCAGTCATCAGGCTTACAGAAATATATATGGTAGGTTTCAGTGCCCTCAGAAGGCACATAACTGCCTTCATCGTCCGTATCGGCAGAAACGCTTATTGCAGCAACCACTATCATTGCCGCTGTGAGCATAACAGCCAATAAAAGACTGATAACTTTTTTGGACATTTGTATTTCCTCCTTATGATTTTCCGACACCATACTTGTATCAGCATGACTATTATAGTATAAAACTCAGAAAAAATCAAGTGTTACAGGGCATTTTGGCGTCTGAAACCTATTGTAATAATCACCAAAAATCACTGTACTGTTTTATAAAATATCTTTATTGGGTCTTATCCGAACAAAGGCAGTACAAACAACTGCAAATTTTATCTATAATAAAAGCAAAAATGCCCTCCAAAGCGGAGGGCATCAAATAATTATGTATAATTATTTAAGATTATTCAAATCTCTTGCGTGTGTAAAGAACTGCACCGCCTGCAACGAGGAGAACTGCGAGAACTGCAGCTGCTGTTGTAGCACCTGTCTGAACTGCGCTGTTGTCTGTGCTCTTTGCTGTGTCAGCAGTTGAAACTGCGTTTGCAGAAGATGTTGGGTTCTGACCTGCAGTAGGAACTGTGTTCTTTGTAGAATCTGTCTTGTTGTCATCTTTCTTGTCACTTGACGGAGCTGTTGTTGTAGGCTCGTCAGGTGTAGCATTCTTGTCTACTGTCTGAACAAGACCTGCTTCCTTAGCCATATCATAGTTAGGAAGTGAACCGTACTCGTACTTGCCTGTTTCTTCGTTAAGACCATAGTAGAAGTAGAACTCACCGGCATATGTTTCCTTACCTGTTACGCTTACAGAAGTGTTGGTAGGGTCTATAACATAAATCATGTTGGTGAGGTACATTGAGATACCCCAGTCAGGATCCTCAAAGAAGTTGTCAGCAAATTTACCGAGGAATGTCTTGTCATCACCGTCAAATGCTTCCTGAGCCTTTGCCCAGAATTCGCCGTCAAGCAAACTGTCATAATATTCATTGTCGCCTTCCGAATAGTACTGACAAGAAACATCGGCAGTCTGCTTAGCAGCCTTAAACTGTTCCTCAGTAAACTCGTAAGTTACTTTACCTGTTGCGGCATCTTCTGTCCTTTGACCGCCGTTAAGGTAGTTGTTGAAATCAAGATTAGGAACATCTGTAGGAAGGTCAAGATAGAAGATGTTATTTTCAGCATTTTCAACCTGCATCTTATAACCCGGCCAAGCAGGACCTACTGACGTACCGTCAAGAGAGCCGCATGGATCTGAACCGTTCCACCAGTATGCACCTGCATCATTAGCATTGTACTTTACACTCTTCCATGACTCAGGCATAAGGAAGTAAACTTTGTGTGTTTCTTTTACGCCCTCACTTGGGACATAACGACCGTCTGTATCAATAGCTGCGGAAACGCCGATTACACCTACAAGAGCAAGTGAAAGAACGAGAGCGCATGACACTATGATACTAATAAGTTTTTTTGACATTTGAATCTCCTCCAAAAAAATTTCCGATTTCTATCGGTATGAAATCATTATATAACAAAATTTTCAAAATTGCAATCTTTTTCAAAAAGCTTAAAACAAAAAAATACACAAAATTGCAATCGCAATTTTGTGTATTTAGCTTGTATTATAAAAAATTTTCCTATAAAAGATATTTATCTGTTTTATTTATCCGCATCTGCATCGTCCGACATTGCATTATTGTCCGCCGCTTTGTTCTTTTTTTCGTCCTTTTTCTTTACGAAAATAATTGCACCTGCGGCAATCAAAACAACAACAATTGCAATTATAATAATTAATGTCGTATTTGAACCCGAACCGTTTGCAGAGCTCTCAACAACCTTTGTAACATCTACAACCTGACTATTCTGCTGAGTTGAGATGTACTTTTTCTCAACAACTACCGACTTATGATCGTCTTTGTTAGGTGAGTTTTCCTCGCCCATTCCGTCAATGTAGTTTACAAAATCGCCCTGAATTTTTTCGGAATTTGCCGTATCATTATTTACTATCGGAACGGCACTATCCTCTACCTCTTTACCGTTCACCCAAAGCTTGCAGGTGATTTTATATGATTTGAGATATGTCATATCATCGCCGTACATATCAGAGATGAAATATGAAAGATCGGTTTTGCCTCCCTTTAGTACCTTGAATTCAGCAGAAACAAGAGCCTTGTCACCGTTAAGCTTTACTGGATTCTGAACATCTGTCCATGTAAAGGTGTAATAATTCTTCAGTTTAGGGTTACCAATCGCATTTTTAAAGCTTTCACAGTTTATTGAATCGGCATTCAACTTCAAATATTCATCGTTGTAAAAGAAACTCATTGCGGCTCCGATTACTTCTTCTTTTGTATCGGTCATATAAATAGCATACTTTACCGTATCGCCGGCTTTAGCTGTTACGGAATCCTTTTCATCTGTTGAAATGCTGATTGTAAGGTTATCCTCGGCAGCACTTGCAGGAATACAGAATGCTGACACGGTAAGTACAGCCACGAAGAGAATTGAAAGCATATTTTTGATTTTTTTAGACATTTTTTTCATTCCTTTAGTTTGATATCCCTATTATATATCATTAAGACTAAAATTTCAATCAATATTTTAACAATTCTCGGTGAAATTTATGTGAAAAAAATTAATTGCAGACTTGCCTTTAAAGAAATGATATTTTTGAAATTATAATTCAAACTGATTTTCACAACATTACGATATAAAAAAACGCCCCTCGGAAAACCGAGAGGCGAAAAATTATTTTTTTAATCTGTCAACGCCGTTAACAGTCTTACAATAGGAAATTCAATTACTTATTGAATCTCTTTCTTGTGAAGTAAACAACACCTGTTGCAGAAACAAGAGCTAAGAGGATAACTACTGCCATAGAAGCATTACCTGTCTGTACTGCGTTGCTGCTTGTGCCGTTAGCCGGTGTGTCAGAAGTAGCTGTGTCAGCTGTTGACTGACCCTTTGTTGCAGCCTGTGTAGCAGATGTAGCATCAGGTGTAGTAGGAGCTACTGTAGTAGGCTCTGTTGCAGCAGGCTCTGTTGCAGCAGGCTCTGTTGTAGTAGGCTCTGTTGTAGCAGGCTCTGTTGTAGTAGGCTCTGTTGTAGTAGGCTCTGTTGTAGCAGGCTCTGTTGTAGCAGGCTCTGTTGTAGCAGGCTCTGTTGTAGTAGGCTCCGTTGTTGTAGGCTCAACATATGCCTCAACCTTAGCGTCTGAGTTAATGTGATCAAAGAGATCATTAGCCATGTCGCCGTTAACTACTGCTTCATATTCTGAATCAGCATCAACTGTGCCTGTTGCAGGATTGAGCTTACCAAGTGTAAGATCAACTACATTGAGGTCAACATTTGTTGTACCTGTACCGTTAACTGTGAACACAGCCTCAACAAGCTTCTTGCCGCCTGCAAAATCATAAAGTGCAAGGTTTGAAGCATTGCCTGAAACATCATTCATATTTACCATGCCGTCAGCGATTTCAGGCATTGTAAGTGAATCAAGTGTAAGGAGGTTCTTATCATATGTAAGAGCCCACTGTACTTCTTCAAGCTGTGCGTCCTTAGTGTCAAGGAGATAGTAAACTGATACCTTGTCGCCTACATTAAATGTGCCTGAACCGTTAGCCTGGCAAATATTAGATGTAGCGTTGATTGTTAAATTATCAACTGCAGGAGTTGAAGGCTCAACCTTAACAGTAGCCTTAGCGCCTGAACGTGTTGAATAATCAAATTTAGAAATGTCGAGTGTGATTGTTACATCAACGAGTGAATCTTCTTCAAAACCTGCAGAAACTGTGTTAAGAAGCATGTTCTCACCATTGAATGTAAGGTCAAATTCTTCGCCTATAGGAGCTGCGCTCTGCTCGGGAAGACCCCAGTTAGCTGCCCAATCATCGTTTACAGCAAACTTGAACTGATAAGCATCATCTGCAGATTCAATATTTTCATACTTAATCTGATATACCTTGTCAGAAACCTGAGTCATGTGGTTAACTTCAGCGTCAACACCCCATGCTACACCGTTGAGCCAGTTGTCTTCACCGTTACCAACAACTGTAATGCTGTTAACTTCAAGGTCTGTTACCATTTTAACGCCGTCACCTGTTACAGTAATCTTGTTTGTAGCAGGATCGAATGTTACAGTAACATCACAAGCTGTTTCTACATCGAAAGTTACATTGTTATCTGTACCGTCAAGACCGATCCACTTCTGCTCGTCGCCTGTGTTTGCAACAACCTTGAGCTGATAGCTTTTACCTGCAGGAACAGCAGAGAATGTCTTTGTGAATACGCTACCGTCAGCTGTCATAACATTTTCAGGAGCTGCAGCAGGTGTACCAACCCATTCATAGCCTGTAAGATTTGTTGTACCGGCAACTACATATGTAGTATCGGCAGCAGGAGCTGTTGTAGGCTCTTCTGTTGTAGGCTCTACTGTTGTAGGCTGCTCTACTGTTGTAGGCTCTACTGTTGTAGGCTCTACTGAACCGTCGGGAACTGTTACAGTTTTAGCAACTGCGACATACTTATCAACTGCATCCTGATTTAATACAGATTTGTCTAAGAGTACTACTTCATCACTAGGGATTTCCAACTCTGATACAGGGTCTTGATTTGAAATAGTAAGATACTCTACATCAAGGTCAACAGTAGTTGCTACAGCCTCGGGATTGATCACATCGAATTCAACAGAAGAAAATACTATTTCTTTTTCTGATGAAAAATAGAGACTTGTGTCACTTCCTATACCCATAAGTAAACCAGGAGCTACATTTTTGTTGAATTCGAAATTTGGATATTCGAATGAAGTACTCTTTCTTGTATTAGCTGAAACCTTGAGAACAGAAGGATCATAGTTCATTTTATACTGGAAGTTCAACATACCATCTCTGTCCTTGGTCTGGAACATGTATGTAACCCTTACAGTCTTCTGATCTGCGCTGAGAGTAACCTGCTTCTCAGAAAAGAGGTTTGAAGTAGCTGTAACTGTGAGACCCTTTTTTGCAGGAGCTGCAGTTGTAGGCTCTGCTACTGTTGTAGGCTCTGCTACTGTTGTAGGCTCTGCACCAGTAACGATGTCAACCTTACCCTTTGCACCCTGCTTTGTAGCATAGTTAAAGTTTGAAAGGTCAAGTGTAAGAACGATGTCATAACCGTCTTCGTAACCAGCTGCATCTGTATCAATGATCATGTTCTGACCGTTGTATGTAAGGTCAAACCACTCATTGAGAGGAGCTGTGCCCTGCTCAGGAAGGCCCCAGTTATCTGCCCATGAACCGTTGGCAGCAAACTTGAACTGATAGTTCTCATAAGCGTCAAGGCTCTCAAACTTAATCTGGTAAACCTTTGAACCCTCAGATGTTTCTGTCATGTAGTTAGCTTCAGCATCTACCTTCCAGTCCTTACCGTTGAGCCATGCATCTTCACCGTTACCAACGACTGTAATGTGGTCAACAACAAGGTCTGTCGGAATTACAACACCTTCACCTGTTGCAGTGATTTCATTTGTTGTAGGGTTGTAAGTTACTGTTACATCACATTCCTTTGTAACATTGAATGTGAAGTTGTCTTCGCCGGTATCGCCTACACCAATCCACTCTTTATCGTTTTTAACGACCTTGAACTGGTAGCCGTTGCCGACTGCTACGTTGGTAAATACTTTTTCGTAGTTACCGTCGCCGTTTTCTGTCATTACATTATCTCCGCAAGTTGCTTCAGTCTCAGCCCACTTGTAACCTGTGAGTTCTTCAGAACCGGATACGAAATATGAATCGCCGGCAGCAGAAACGCTCACTACAGTTGCAACGAGTGATGTCACAACAAGCATCATAGACAGTAAAAGGCTAAGTGCTTTTTTGAACATTTTCTTTTCCTCCTTATGTGATAATGCTTCTATAAGCAGTTTAATTATACAACAATCAACCACCAAAAGTCAATGCTAAAAACTCTTGCTGACTGATTATTTGACAAAATATTGTTTTTTTGTAGGAATGCACAAATAAAATATCATTTATTTGTTATTTGTAACCATTCACATTGTGAGATTGCCAGTTCCAACTGTCACGGCACATATCCTCAAGATTTTTTTCGGCAATCCATCCAAGTACTTTTTTGGCTTTTGTTGCGTCGGCAAAGCATTCTGCAATGTCGCCTGCTCGGCGTGGCTTTATAACATAAGGAATTTCAATAGAATTTGCCTTTTCAAAAGCCTTTACAATATCAAGAACGCTGTAGCCCACACCTGTTCCGAGATTAAAAATCTCGGTTCCCTTGTGCTCTGCGGAATATTCAATAGCCTTTACATGACCTTTTGCAAGGTCAACAACATGGATATAGTCACGCACGCCCGTGCCGTCATGCGTAGGATAATCGTTGCCGAAAACACCGAGACACTTGAGTCTGCCTGCGGCAACCTGTGTTATGTACGGCATAAGGTTATTCGGAATTCCGTTAGGATCTTCACCGATTCTGCCGCTTTCGTGAGCGCCGATCGGGTTAAAGTAACGAAGAAGAACAACAGACATATCGGGATTTGCGTTTGCGGTGTCTGTAAGAATTTGTTCCATCATAAACTTTGTCCAGCCATACGGATTTGTAGGAGAACCCTTTGGCATTGTTTCAACAAGCGGAACAGTTTCCGGAGTACCGTAAACCGTGGCACTTGAGCTGAAAATAAAGTTATTTACACCGTGTTTTTTCATCACTTCAAGCAATGTGAGCGTTGAATCAATGTTGTTACGGTAATATTCAACAGGCTTCTCGCAGCTTTCACCTACTGCTTTAAGACCTGCAAAGTGAATTACCGCATCAATCTTATTCTCCGAAAAAATCTTTTCAACGGCATCTCTGTCACATACATCGGCCTCATAGAGCGGAATTTTTCTGCCTGTCAGTTCTTCAACTCTTTCAACCGCAACGGGACAGCTGTTTGAAAAATTATCTGCAATTACAACATCGTGACCTGCGTTGATGAGTTCAACACAAGTGTGCGAGCCGATATATCCGGCGCCGCCTGCAAGCAAAACATTCATTTTAAAATTCCTTTCTTAACAATCAACATTTTTCAGGCTCGGGATAGTCAACACCGAAGGTTTCGGCTGTAACCTTTGCCATAATCTGAGGATCAAGAGGCTTGTCGGAATAGTCTGTGTCACACTCTGCGATTTCATTGACAACATCCATACCCTCAATTACCTTGCCGAATGCGGCATACTGACCGTCAAGGTGCGGAGCGTTCTTGTGCATAATGAAGAACTGCGAGCCTGCTGAGTCGGGCATCATTGAACGAGCCATTGAGAGAACACCCTCTGTATGCTTGAGATTGTTTTCAAAGCCATTCACGGCAAATTCGCCCTTGATTGAATATCCGGGACCGCCCATACCCGTGCCTTCGGGGCAACCGCCCTGAATCATAAAACCGTAGATTACACGGTGAAATGTAAGGCCGTCATAGTAACCCTTGTTTACAAGGCTGAGAAAATTATTTACAGTATTCGGAGCAATTTCGGGATAAAGCTCCGCTTTGATTGTTTTTCCGTTTTCCATTTCAAAAGTAACAATAGGATTGCTCATTTTAAATCGTCCTTTCGGTTTATTAACACTATTTTAGTATATTCTTGATAAAATAGCAAGTGTCTTAGTGATTATTTGCGAATAAATCAGCCTTTTTCAATACTCATTGTAGCAAAAGCATTGAGGTCTGTTCCTGCAATATTTCCGCTGAGAAACTCGTAATATCCCTGTGAACCGACCATAGCGGCATTGTCACCGCAAAGAGATTTTTCGGGCATATACATTTCCCAATCACGCTTTTTACACTCTTCGGCAAGGGTTCTTCTGAGAAGTGAATTTGCCGAAACACCGCCTGCGATTACAAGCTTTTTCTGTCCCAGGTCTTCAGCCGCCTTGATAAAGTTTGTAACAAGGCAATCGACAACGGCATAGCGGAATGATGCACAGACATCGGCTTTGTTAAGCTCAACACCCTTTTGTGCCGAATTGTGAATGAGGTTGATTACGGCTGTTTTAAGTCCCGAAAAGCTGAAATCATACGGTGCATCGTGAACTGCGGGACGAGGGAGCTTGAATGCAAACGGATTGCCGTTTTCCGCAACTCTGTCCATTTCAATTCCGCCCGGATACGGCATTCCCATTGTCCTTGCGGCTTTGT
>OHYL01000074.1_pt1 | contig 55698 bp, 39 predicted proteins | sample 1580261 | NCBI WGS metagenome assembly OHYL01 (sample SAMEA3882548, study PRJEB24775) | human gut metagenome | biome: human-associated habitat; feature: intestine environment; material: feces | place: Netherlands | collected 2009/2010 | reverse complement strand
CGGTGTCGTCCTCGATGAGCGGCTGCAACGGCCCCAAGCCCACCACGTCATCCAAAATCTCGTCGATGATGGTCTCGCGCTCGGGCGTCGCGAGATCGGTCGGCTCCTCAACATTGAGCGCCGCCTCCACCGCGGGACGCAATTCCGAGCGGGCAAGTACCGGGTCGATATAGGCGCTGATACGCGCCACTTCGTCGTAACCCATGCGGTCCATCACGGCGCGCTTAGTGCGTCGTTTCACCGCGCGGCGACGCCCCGCATCTACAGGAGCTGCCGCCGCTGCAGCGCCGGCAGCCTTAATCCTCGTTTGCAGGCTCATCGCTGATCACCCTCGCGCGACCAGGGAAGGCGGATACGCGGGCGTTCGGTACGCGTTGCACGGTCGGCGACTATATCGCTCCAAGGGCCGACGGCGCACCCCAGTTCCACGAGCATCTCGCGCGTGGCCTCGCGCACGCTGGTCGCAAAAGCGCTGGTCTGCCCCACTGCCTCGTCAGCGCGCCCAAACGCCATGAGCGCGGCGAGATCCTGCCCGCCATCGGCGATACGAATCTTGGAGCTCAACGCGCAGGTAATCTCAAAGCGCATGGCGACATCCTCGTCGGCGCCGCGCGCGCCAAACCGGTTGAATACGGCGCTCATGCGCGTACGCGGCACGCCCACACGGCTCGCCAGTTCGATAACGCGTGCCGCGGACGTCGCAGACGACACCGATGGATCGCCCACGACCAGGCAGCGATCGCTTGCCGCCACCGCGGCCGCCACGGCGTCACCCCAAAAGACCGAGGTGTCGACAAGAACCACGTCGGATTCACGGCGCAAGACGTCGAGCAACAGCTCCACCGGACGCGCCATGAGCTCCGCCTGTTCGGGCGCGGCGACCGGGCCCCAAAGCGTGACGCCCGGGGCCACGCGCATCGAGGCGGCCACGATGTCCGATTCGGCAAGCGCGCCCGCAGCCGATGGCTCGATAAGCGTCGCCATGTCATGCGGGGCATCGGCGCCCAACAGGTCGTAGAGGTTTCCAAACATCAGGTCCAAGTCGAGCACGGCAGCACGCAAGCCCAGCAGCGACGCCGCATGCGCCATGGCGGCGACGATCGTCGACTTGCCGCAACCGCCCGAACCCGAGACGACGCAGACAACCGGGGCTCGATGCGACGGGGTAGCGGCATCTGCCGGCGGCGTGGGGACGGGCGGTGCCGACACGGGCGGCAACGTCCCCGTCTCCCCGGCAGCGCTCATATGCTGCGCCCAAGCCGGCATGGCAGGTTGCTCGGTCTGCGGGACCGAGTCTGGAGACTTCACGGTCGCATCGACACGCACGCTGTCGCTCCCGGCAAGTCCCTCCACCTCGTCGAGTTCATCGACCAGGCTTACGCCATGCACGTATCCCATATCTACGGCCAAAAGATCCTCGCCATACGGCACCGGCTCTCCGACTTCATCGTATGCAAGGGGATCCCGGGGACACCGACCATGCTCGGCTTCCGCTTTTCCATAATCATCAACACGCGGGCCTCTTGTAGCGCGAGGCGCCCCCGGTTCCCTATCAACAAAAGCATCGAGCTCAATCGTCAGACACCGGTCGTAATCAACCGTTCCCTCGCCCGCTCGCCCGTTGCCGCATATGCTGCGCGCAGCGATAACCTCGGTCGCCCCTGCGCGAAACAGTCCCTCGATATCCGAAGGATCGAGCGTCTCTATCAGTACGACCACGCGGCTCACGCGGCCCTCGGCCGTCAGGCGCGCAACGGTCTTTCGCACGTCTTCGGCATCGAACAGGGCTGCCGCGATAATCGCCGCCCCGCGACGCGACGGAAACGCCCGCGCCATGGACACCAGCCCATCCAGGTCGCCCACGCAAAGCACCTGCGCGCCCGCATCGCGGCCCTCGACTTCCCGCTGCAGCAATCCGTAATCACCACACGCGCAGCATGCAAGCCAGATCGCCTTCATCACTCGTCGCCTCCGCTCTTTTTGCCGCGCACCGCGGCGGGAATCGTCAAACTGACCGCCCCCTTGCCCGAGGCCCCCAGCAATTCCTTAACGTCTTCGGGGTCGGCCGCCAGCGTCACCCATTCGATCTTGCCTTCGCGCGTAGCGCCGGCCTCTTCGCTGGTATCGATCACGCGCGCACCGCACAGCCGATCGGTCACGCCGTCCTTTTGCACGTACACATCCACGTAGCTGCCCACGCCCGTGGCACCCCCGACCGAATGCTCGGCATCGACCGCCACCGAAACGGCGACCTTGCCTTTGGGCACCTCGAGCGTGTGGCTTTCGGCCTTGGTGTAGACATCGCAAATCACGGCATTTTTAGGGATGCGCGAGGTCGTCACGTCGCCGCGCACCTGGCGCAGCTCGGTCGCCGCATCGCGTGGCAGCAGGCTCGCCAGCCATTCCTGGGTTATGACATTAGTCTCGTCGAGGGTCTCACCCGCATCGATATCGCGCGCCGCGACGCACACCTCGACGCGATCGCCGCCGTACTTGGCCAGCGTCTCGGCCTGGGCCTGCTCAGCCTGCGAGCGAATCGACGATGCGTAGACCATGCAGAGCAGCGCGGCGAGCACGCCCGCGATCAGACTGATGGCGATGCGCTTGCTCTTGTTCACGGCCGCTCCTCTCAAGGTAGCACCGGGCGGATGCCCGTACCACCATTGTCCAAGCGGGCAAGCAGCAAAACGGTGCGATCGCGATCTTGGTTTTGAGTGTCAAACCAATTGCCGACCAAAAGCTGACCGGCCCGTCAAGCTCGTGGCAAGGTTTTGGTCAGCACGTCGGCAAAACGCACGTTTAAGGGTGCATCGACAGCAAAAAAGCCGCCTCCCGTACCGTTGGGAGACGACTGTCATAGATACATTCAATTACAGATGAACATCGGGATCGAGCATCTGTGCACTCACACGCATGGATGACGCCAAGTTTTGGAACGTCTCCAAACGCAGGCTGTCGATCTGCCCGGCATCCTCGGCCTCGCGAACGGCACAACCCGGCTCGTGAGTGTGCGTGCAATCGCCAAACCGGCACGCACGCGACGCCTCGACGATTTCGGGAAACGCGCGAGCCAACCCCCGTTCGTGGCCCACAAGCGGCAGGCTCCGCAGGCCCGGCGCATCGGCGATCACGCCGGCGTCGCCCGGCAGCGCCACCATCACACGCGCGACGGTAGTGTGACGGCCCTGGTCGTCGCGTTCGCGCACACCGCCGGTCGCCAACGTATCGTGGCCCAGCAGTGCATTGAGCAGCGTCGACTTGCCGGCACCCGACTCGCCCAAAATCATGGCACAGCTCCCAGCGGGCACGCAGGCGCGCACTTCGTCTAAGCCGCGGCCCTCGGCAGAGGACGTCACGATCACGCGCGCGTCCGAGCCAACCAAGCGATGCACGCGATCCAGGTCGCGCTCGAGCTCCTTGGCCTCGCAGCGGTCGGCCTTGGTGAGCACCACCACCGGCTCGGCATCGCAGTCGAGCGCCAACACCAGCGAGCGCGCCACGCGGTCGAGCAGCACCTCGCCGGCACCGAGCGCCTGCACGATCAGCACGCTATCTACGTTGGAGCAGAGCACCTGACGCTCGCCGCGAGCACGGCCACGCCAACGCTCAAAGCTCGTACGGCGCGGCAGCACACACTCGATCACGCCCATGTCATGCCCGGGCGCACGGCGCACCGCTACGCGGTCGCCCACGGCCGGCAACAGGACCTCGTCCTCGCCGCGCGACTTGGCAAATCCTACGGCGTGCTCGGCACGGAACGTATCAGTGGCCGTCGCCACCAGTGGAAACCCGCGGTCCAGGCGCACCACGGCGCCCAACTGCATCTGCTCCGGCTGCTCGGCTTGCGCGCAAAAATCATCGAAGGCTGCCTGTTGGGCGGCATCGACCGGCAGATCGTCAAACGCCGGAACATCCTGCAACGCATCGAGCCCCGGTACGCTCGCCAACAACTCCTCGGCAGACGCGGGGGCTTCGGTCGCAAGCTTCCGACGACGGTCACGCTTAGCCCGCGCCCCCGTCGTCTTTTTCTTCGCCTTAGCCTTGGCCTTGCCCACAAGCGCCTCCCAGCACCACAAATCACAACTGAGCAGGTATTTTAAATCAAAAAGAGCTGGCCGGGCAAAGCCCGACCAGCTCACAAACTTTCCCTCAGCCCTTTATCATCCGCGCGGGAGAAAAGCCAGCAAGGATACCGCAGGGCCCGCCCCGGAAGCCCTTTCTCCCGAACGATCCCGCAGCGCAAAGCGCGAGGACCAGTGAGGGAGAAAGGGCGTGGGGCGGGCCCGGACGAGAGCGTTACTCTTTTTCCACAGCGCGCATGATCGCCTTGTAGATCTCCATCAGCGGGATGATCAGGAAGGCAAGACCCAGCGCGGCGACAACGCCCTTGAGCTCAAGCGTCACAGGGCCAAAGAACATCTCGGCAAGCGTCGGCTGAACGGTCACGATAACCGTCAGTACCAGCGCCAGCGCGGCCGAAGCCCACAGCCACTTGTTCTGCTTCTTCATGCTAAACAGCGACGCACGACGGCTGCGCATATTGAAGCAGTGGAAGATCTCGACCATGTTGAGCGTGATGAAGGCCATCATCACGCCTTCCTCGTCGGCATTGCCGGCGATCATATCGGCGATGTGGATGTAGCCCATGTCAAAGTACACGCCCACAAAGAAGCTCGCCAGCACCAGCACGGTGATGATCAGGCCCTGGACCACGCAGTCCAGGCCCATGTTACCGGCAAAGACGCCGTCTTTGGCGTTGCGCGGCTTACGCTTCATGATGTCGCCCTCGGCGTCCTCCATACCCAGCGCGAGCGCGGGGAAGCAGTCGGTAACCAGGTTCACCCACAGCAGCTGCACCGGTTGGAAGATGGTAAAGCCGATGAGCGTGGCGATGAACACCGAGAAGACCTCTGCAAGGTTGGCCGAAAGCAAGAACTGGATGACCTTGCGGATGTTGTCGTAGATGCGACGACCCTCTTCGCAGGCACCGATGATGGTGGCGAAGTTGTCGTCGGCGAGCACCATGTCGGCAACGTTCTTGGTAACGTCGGTGCCGGTAATGCCCATGCCCACGCCGATGTCGGCACGTTTGATGGACGGGGCGTCGTTGACACCGTCGCCCGTCATGGCCACGATCTGGTCGCGCGACTTCCATGCCTCGACGATGCGGGTCTTGTGCTCAGGCTGGACGCGGGCGTACACGCCGTAGTCCTCGATGTGCGCGTCGAGTTCCTCGTCGCTCATGCGATCGAGGTCGGCACCGGTGATGGCCTGGCTGCGATCGGTGACGATTCCCAGCTGCTTGGCAATGGCCACGGCGGTGTCAATGTGGTCGCCTGTGATCATGACGGTGCGGATGCCGGCGTCATGCGCCTCGCGGATAGCGTCGGCCACCTCGGGACGGACCGGGTCGATCATGCCGGACAGGCCGCAGAATACCAGGTCATGCTCAAGCGCAGCGGGGCTGCAGTCGCTCGGGACCTCGGTGTAGGTGCGGCTTGCCAGCGCCAGCACGCGCAGGGCCTCGTCGGCCATGGCCTTGTTGGCGGCCACGAGCTCGGCACGACGCTCCTCGGTCAGCGGGACGACCTTCACACCGTCATAGATATGAGTGCACAGGCCGATCACCACGTCGGGCGCGCCCTTGGTGTACTGCTCGTACTCGCCGTCCAGGGTCTCGACGACCACGGACATCATCTTGCGGCCCGAGTCGAACGGGGCCTCGCCCACGCGCGGGTGTTCGGCAGTCAGACCAGTGAGGCCCGCCTTGCCGGCATCGTTGACGAGCGCGCACTCAGTCGGCTCGCCCACGGCCTCGCCCAGCTCCTCGTCCCACTGGGCATCGGAGCAAAGGGCCATACCGGCCAGGAACTTCTCCTTAGGCGCGGCGAGCTCGTGCTTGACAACGGTCATCTTGTTTTGGGTAAGGGTGCCGGTCTTGTCGGAGCAGATAGTCTGTGTGCAGCCGAGGGTCTCGACGGCAGAGAGCTTGCGGATAATCGCCTGGCGCTTGGCCATCTTGGTCACGCCGAGCGACAGCACGATGGTCACGACGGCGACTAGGCCCTCGGGGATGGCAGCGACGGCGAGCGAGACGGCGACCATAAAGGTATCGAGCAAGGCAGTCGGGTCGGTAAGGACGTTGCCCACGCCGTGGCGGAGGATATCGACGCCAAAGATCACGATGCAGATGACGATCACCATAATGGTGAGGATGCGGCTGAGCTCGGCAAGCTTCACCTGCAGCGGCGTAAGCTCTTCCTTGGCCTCGGCCAGGGCACCGGCAATCTTGCCCATCTCGGTGTCCATGCCGGTGCCGACCACGACGGCGCGGCCGCGGCCGTACACAACGGTGGAACCCATGTAGCACATGTTCTTGCGGTCGCCGAGCGGCACGTCATCGGTGCCCGCGGCAAGCTCGATCACGTTGGCGTGCTTCTCTACGGGCACGGACTCGCCGGTGAGTGCGGCCTCTTCAATCTTCATCGTGGCGCTCTCGAGGACGCGGCAGTCGGCCGGGACGGAATCGCCCGCCTCGAGCATGATCACGTCGCCGGGCACGAGCTCGGCGCTCGGCAGGTGCACGAGCTTGCCGTCGCGCAGTACCTTGGACTGCGCCGCGCTCATCTCCTGCAGGGCCTCGAGGGCCTCCTCGCTCTTGGCTTCCTGGACCACGCCCAGCACCGAGTTGACGATAACGACGAACATGATGATGACGACATCGGCAAAGTCGGGCTCGCCCTTGACCACGCCCGTGAGCGCGCTGATGACGGCGGCCGCGATCAGCATGATGACCATGGGGTCTGCCATCTGCTCAAAGAAGCGCTTCCACAGCGGCGTCTTCTCGGCCTCCTCAAGCTTGTTAGGGCCTGTCTTGGCGAGGCGCGACGACGCCTCGTCGTTGCTCAGGCCGAAGTTCTCATCGACACCTTGGTCGCTGAGCACCTCCGCCGCGGCGGACAGGTATTCCTTTTGCATATAGAGTCCCCTCCTGGGATTCGGGCCACTCAGCAGATTGATGCCCGATCATAATTCCCAGGAGAAGGGCAAGGGCTCATCAAGGCTGCCGTGCTGAGCGGCAGTTGATAGTGGAGCTATGGTACCCCAAAGCAACGCGTCTAGCCAAAACAATCCATTTGGAAATATGGTCCATTCGCAACGATGCAGACCGTATGATGCTCAACATTGATAAAACGTTTTTTCTTCGGTGCATCATCAAACTGAAATATCGCCCAGATAGCAGCGGTTAGAACGGTTGGTAAAATTTTTGCATATACCGTTTTTCCGCAAAAAATGAACTTCTAATTCGGCATACGGTCGATTTTTGGGGGTATTCGGTCGCCATTTCGTTATAATCATCTCAGTTTTATTTCTTATGGTTTATCTATCAGCGCAAGACGATGTCAGATGGAGGTCTGAATGTACAAGCGCACTAAGATTGTATGCACCATGGGTCCCGCCTGCGATAGCGACGAGACCATCCGCGAGATGATCAAGGCGGGCATGAACGTCGCCCGTTTTAACTTCTCGCACGGATCCTACGACGAGCACCACGGTCGCATCGAGCGCGTCCGTCGTATTTCCAAGGAGCTCGGTCTGCCCGTCGGCATCCTGCTCGACACCAAGGGCCCCGAGGTCCGCACCGGCCTTCTGGTCGACGGCAAGAAGGTTGCCGTCAAGACCGGCGACAAGATCGTCGTCACCGCTCAGCCCACGTCCGAGGATTTCCACGGCACCGCTGAGCACATCTCCCTCGACTACCTGGCTCTGCCCTCCGAGGTCGAGAAGGGCTCCCTCATCCTGATTGATGACGGCCTGGTTGCCCTCGAGGTCGAGTCCGTCGACGGCCAGGACATGACCTGCGTCGTCAAGAACGACGGCCTGATCGGCGAGCGCAAGGGTGTCAACATGCCCAACGTCAACATCTCGCTGCCCGCTATCACCGAGCGCGATCGTCAGGACATCCTCTTTGGCCTGACCGAGAACATCGACTATATCGCCGCTTCCTTCATCCGTGACGGCGAGTCCGTCCGCGGCATTCGCGAGCTTTGCCGCGAGAACGGCGGCGAGCACGTGACGATCTTCCCGAAGATCGAGTGCGCCCTGGGCGTCGAGAACTTCGACGAGATCCTCGAGGCTTCCGACGGCATCATGGTCGCCCGTGGCGACCTGGGCATCGAGATCAAGCCCGAGCTCGTTCCGCACATCCAGAAAGAGATCATCGCCAAGTGCAACGCGGCCTACAAGCCCGTCATCACCGCTACGCAGATGCTCGACTCCATGCAGCAGAACCCGCGCCCGACGCGCGCCGAGGTTGCCGACGTCGCTAACGCCATTTACGACGGCACCGACGCCGTCATGCTGTCCGGCGAGTCCGCTGCCGGTAAGTACCCGGTCGAGGCCGTCAAGATGCAGGCCAGCATCGCTCTCGAGACCGAGAAGTACCTCCCGGCTCACGCTCCGCTCGAGGTTCCGGCTGACGCTCACGGTACCCGCGTCGTCAACAACGTTGTGGGTATGTCCGCTGTGAACATGGCCACCACCGTTGGCGCCAAGTGCATCACCGTGCCGACGACCACCGGTCGTACCGCTCGCCTGATCTCGCACTTCCGTCCCAACATGCCGATCTGCGCGTTCTCCCGCCACGAGTGGGCCGTCCAGCAGATGATCATGTACTGGGGCGTAATCCCGCACCAGGCCGAGATTACGCAGGGCACCGTCAACGGCACGATCGTCAAGGCGATCGAAACCGCTAAGGAGCTCGGCTACGTCGAGACCGGCGACCTGACCGTCGCCACCGCCGGCGATCCCCGCATGAGCGTCCAGCTCGAGGACAAGGTCTCCTCGACCAACGTCGCTTACGTCGCTCAGGTGCGCTAAATCGCACTTGCAAACAGATTTGCATTGCAAAGGGCCCGGAAGGCTTCGCCTTCCGGGCCCTTTTTCTGTGCCAATGCCGGCGCACGGCAAAACACGCACTCATTTCTTTACCAAAAGCGCGAAACCCACCCTCCGAGGCCCAATAAATAAAGTCCCAAGCGCAAAAAGTGTTCGCCCGGTGGCAAACCCACACCTTAATCGACGCTGCTAAATCGTTTCAGCAAGAGCCAGATCGACCGCGTTTTCGGAAGTGCGGGGAAAAATTGCTTACCTCCGAGCACAAGCCCTTTTATTTCAACAAAACCCCTGATAAAGTTGGCTTTAATACCGCTTGTGCCTGACCTATTTGTCTTTTTCCCCGCACTTCCGAAACGGATAGCTTTTCTAGCCCAAACAACGCTCAAACGATCGGATCGCTATGTCATTTCTTGCCTGCGGACCCACGGCTTTTCAGTACTATCGCATCCCGCCCCAGATACTGGGACTCTATCCGGCAATCCTGCCGCCCGACCATGACCATCGCTTGGTGCATTACTCAAAACAACCAGTATTTAAAGACTTGCTCGGCACACCAGTTTGGAGATTCGTAGGCGAAAGAAAACAGCGCGCGAACGGAAAGCTATTTCATAGCCGTCTGCTAACCCAAGAGCCACCTCCCGGGTCGTTTAGGCAGACTGAGCATGGGTTTGATGTCACGTCGCCCGAGTTTACGCTGCTCAGCCTTGCTACGCTGGTCTCACGCAACCAGCTGCTTATGGCGTGCTATGAGATGTGCAGCTCCTTCGCGGTGTTCACGCCTTGCAAACGTACGCAACAGCAACTTGATGAAGCAATTTCTCTTAAGCTCATTCCGCCTGGCTGCGGTTGGGAGCGCGTTGTCGACACCAAGGGCAATGACACCAACCTGTGGAAGCGCGCGCCGCTCCTCAGCGCGGGGGAGATCACCGCGTTCGCCAAGCAGGCCGCAGGCCTGCGTGGCGTCAAGCAACTCCGCTGGGCCGCCGAACGCATGGCAGGACAGACCGCCTCGCCCTTCGAAGTCCAGACGTCCATGCTCATCTCGCTTCCCCGCGACGAGGGCGGCTTAGGCATCGACATCACCAATAACGTGCGCATCCCACTCAGTGAAGCCGCGCGTTCGCTGTATGACAAAACCTGCTGCTACGCCGATATCCTCATCGAAAGCGCCACCGACAGCATGGGCGTCATCTTGGAATGCCAAGGCCGCTCCGCCCACGATGGCGAAGCCGCGAGCCTCTCCGATGCCGAGCGCACCACCGCGCTCACCAGCATGGGCTATGACGTTATCCAGATAACCTATGAGCAAATCAAAGACACGAAGAGCTTTAACAACATCGCCGAGCTCATCCATAAAAAGGCCGGGCTTCCCCACATCCCAAAGACCATACAGGAGCGCATTGCCGAAGATACCTTACGGCAAGAGCTACTTGTCGATTGGGTTGAGCTATTCACTGCCGGGCCGGCCAGCTAGCAGCTAGCAATCAGGGGCAGCGCAGGCACATCGGGCGATTCGGCGCGAGCCGCAAATCCCGCCTCGGTCAGCTCGATGACCTCGGTAAACGTTGCATCGAAAAACTCCTCAGTTAGCAGGCGGTATGGCGGATGGTCGGGCTCACCGGGGTTTTCGCGTACAATCTCGTGCATGACGCCGATGGTCTTGAGCACACATTCTTTATGGATGGGATACTGCCCAAAGCGCGCCGCAGCGGTATACAGGCGATCGGTCGCACGCGGGATAGAAACAATGCCGAGCGTCTTGCCAAACCAGTCAAAGTCGCCTTGCTTTTTAATGCGGAATTCCTCGCACGGCTTGCCGCCGTGCGCCTCCAGATACTGATTCACGCGCGTATTCCACACGGTATCGGCCACGAGGTGAGACCAAACACCCAGTGTCAGATCGAGCAACGACTGCGCCACGTCCTCGGGCGCGAGCGAAAGCTCGCTTGCGCCGGGACCGGCAACCGGCTCGGCGTCCTTGTAGCGTTGGGGATAATGCACCCGATTGAGCCGCTCGCGCTCCTCGGCAATCGAGGTCGCGGCAGCCGGCGTACCAACAGGCGCCCCTTTGAGCAGCGGCGCCACATAGGTATCCCAAAACTCATGCTCGCGCGGCTTAGGGATGGGCTCAGGCTTGGCAAAGTGCGTAATGCGGTACGGGATGGGATCGGCGATGCCAGGGACCATATAGCCCACGAAGATATCCGGAACCACGCAGCCAAACAAAAAGGCATTGCGGTCGCGCACGTTATCGGCAAGCGTGCCAGCACGCGCCAGCAGTCGTTCCGTCTGAGCGATATGAATATTCCAACTTGGCATAGCCACCCCCGTAAAACCCGGATAACTATACCATTCACGGCAAGCCACGCGCGCGGCCGCAGCCCTACTACGCAGCAACTATTCCGCAGTGCCGCTTTCGGTTCCATACGATGCCACGGGTGCCGCGACCACGTGGTGATATCGATCGATATAGATGGCGCGGGCACCCAGGCGTCGCACCAAATCCTGATGATGTGTGCTCATCAAGACCGTCTTACCGGCAGCAACATAGGCCAGCAGGAAGTTGACCACGATGTCGCAAGAGTCCTCGTCAAGTCCATTGGTAGGCTCGTCGAGCACCAGGATATCGGGGTTCATCGACACGACGGCAGCCAGCGCAACACGCTTCTTTTGCCCGCCCGAAAGCTGATAAGGCGAGGCATCGACCAGATCGGCCACCTGGAACAGCTCCATGGCATCGCGGACGCGGCGCTCGAGCTCGTCTGCCGGCAGCCCCATTTGAGCCGGGCCAAACGCGACTTCCTCGCCGACCGTGGCACAAAAGAGCTGCGCATCGGCGTTTTGGAACACAAAGCCCACGCGCTGATGGAACCGCTGGGCCGTCGCAGAATCCTTGAGATATGCCGCATCGACCGCATGCCCGTCAAACAGATACGTGCCCGCGTCCGCGAGCTCAAGGCCGTTGATAAGGCGCATGATCGTCGTCTTGCCGCAGCCGTTGGGACCCAGCAGGGCAACGAGCTCCCCACGGCCCACCTGCAGCGAAACGCCATCGACCACCGTATGGCCCGCATAGGAAAACACCACGTCGCGAAACTCGATGAGCGGCGTTGTCTCGGCGCCAGCAGCACCGCTCGCGCCCATCGCGTCATTCGTATCGTTTGCCAAAACGTCGCCCTTCCCTATTCACATCGACGGATCGACCGCCCGCGCTACAGCACCGCGCACAACACGGCGAGCAGCACCACAACGGCCGCATAAACCGCATCGCGCCAGCCAAAAGAGCTGCGAGCGGGCGTCGGATACGCGCCGGCAAACCCACGGCAGAGCATGGCCTCGTCCATCGCGCGGCTGCATTCCATCGCCTTAATAAAGGTCATGCCCATGATACCCGCGATCGAATCGGTACGCGAAAACCCCTCAGGCGCACGGCCGACGCTGCGCAGCATGACCGATTCGCACAGATCGTGCGCCGTTCGGCCCAGCACCTCGATGTGCTTGAGCGCCATATCAAACGTAAAGATAACCTCGTCGGGCAGGCGCAGCATCTTGAGCGCCGCCGACATGCGGCTCCAGGTGAGCGTCCACGAAACACCCAGCACCAGCGACACATTAATAAACGTCTTGAGCGCGATCATGAGCATGGCGCCCGTGGCAGACGCGCCCAGCAGCAGGGCGGGCAGTGCCAGAACCACCGCAAGCCCCGTGGCGCCAAGCGCCGGTACAAAAGTCGCGCGCAACCCACGTGCGGGGCGCACCGCGACCAGCACCAGCGCGATAGCCGCCATCAGCATCAGGTACAGCGGACTCTGCGTCAAACACACGCACAGGACGCAGACGAACATCCCCACCAGGCGCACCGGAGCCGAAACGCAAGAAAGGGCGCGGTCGACCATCGACCCGCCCTCGTGCGCGCCTCCACCCAGGCGAACCCGCTCAAGCAGGCTCGCCAGGTGCAGGACATTCTTTTGCATCACACGATGCCGAGCCCCCGCGGGCTCGTATCGCTGCTCGACCGCAAGCCAGCTAGGCAGCTCGACCATCTGCATGCGCTCAGTTTTCCTTAACCGTCAGCGAGATCAGACGGAATGCGATGGTGAGCACCGCCACGCCAATCACGCCCGAAAGAATATACATGGCAGCCTGGCCGGCAAAGCCAAGGCCTTGCTCCTCGGAATAGGCCTGCAGATAATCGCCCGTGGGCAGGGCATCGGCAAAGGTCGGGGTATCGAGACCGACCGAAGCCTGCAGGCTGTCATCGCCAGCCTCCTGGACGGCAGTTGCGGCGCCCTCGGCGTCCCACTCACCCCAGGCGTCACCGGTGGCAAGCAAGCCGAGCGGTGTAGCCACCACGAGCACAGCGACCAGGATGAGCGTGGGGATCAGCGAGGTCTTCTTGGCGGTTGCGCCCTCGGCGGCAAGCTGGCCATCGGCGGCCTCGGGACCGACGATAACGCCCGGCGCCGTCTTCTTAATGAAACCGTAGATGGCGGCCGTCGCCACGCCCTCAACCACGCCGGCGACCAGCATATGCGGGATCAACATGGCCGGGATAGCCACGGACAGCGGGAAGGGGCAGTACAGCGGAGCGCCCGAAGCATTCGTGAAGAGCATCGGCTGAATACCAAACTCGATTGCCGCGCACAGGGCCGCCAGGCACAGGCCGACCCAACCGCTCACGATGGCAGAAACCGAGGTGCCCCAGCTCTTGTCGTGCAGACGGCTGTTGAGCGCACGAAACACGATAGCGGCGGCAAACGGCAGCACAAAGGCCATGTTAAAGCAGTTGGCGCCAAACGACAGAACGCCGCCGTCGCCAAATAGCAGCGCCTGCAGCGCCAGCGCGACCGAGACGGCAATGGCAGCGGCCTCCGGGCCCAACAACAGCGCGATGAGCGCGCCGCCGACGGCGTGACCAGTGGTACCGCCGGGCAGCGGCACGTTGAACATCATGAGCAAGAAGGAGAATGCGGCGCAGATGCCCAGGAACGCCATATGCTCGCGATCGAGCGTGGCACGCACCTTCTTGATGCAGTGAACCCAAACGGGCACCATCGCCAACGCCAGCACGGCATCGGTCTGCGGGGACAGATAATTATCTGGAATGTGCATGTACGCCTCCCGGTTATCGGCGCACAGAATTGCAACGCCGCTTAAATCACCTTGCCAGTGTTACGTATTGTCAGATTCGTAACACGCCGCGGGCTATCATAGCAAAACGGCGCGCTGCCGACAAAGCAGCACGCCGTTATGTAATGCGCGTGTCATATATGCAGGCTCAGCAGTGCCTTATACCGAGCATAGCGGTCACGTAGGACTCGGCGGCAGCCACCGCTGGCCTATACCCAGCGCAAGCCCTATCCGCGGACCTCGCCGTTTACGCCCTTGCACACCTTGGTAACGATCTTCTGGTGCGCTTTCTCGACCTCTTCGCTGGTGAGCGTGTGGTCGTCGGAGCGATACGTAAGCGCAAAGGCCATGGACTTCTTGCCCGCTCCGATGCGGATGGGATCGCGGTAGACGTCGAACAGGCGCACGCCCTCGAGCAGCTTGCCGCCAGCGCTGGTAATGCGGCGCTCAAGATCCTCGCAGGTCACAGAGTTATCGACCACGATAGCAAGGTCGTGCTCAACGGCCGGGTACTGCGAGAACTCGCGGTAGTTCTCCTGATTGCGGGCGCCCTTGATCAGCTTGTCCAGATCGAGCTCAAAGGCAACGACGACCTCATCGATGCCCATGGCTTCGCGCGCCTCGGGGTGGATCTCGCCGACCCAGCCCAGCACGGTGCCGCCGGACAGAACCTCGGCGGCGCGACCCGGCTGCAAGAAGGCATAGCCCTCGCCCTCGACGGGACGGAAGCGAACCTTCTCGATGCGCAGCTGGGCGAGCAGCTCCTCGACAATGCCCTTGCCAAAGAAGAAACGCAGCTTGCGGTACTTCATGGTCCAGGACTGCTCGCTCCACTGGCCCGAAAGCACGCCCGCCACGGACTTGGTCTCCTTGGGCAGGCTGGCGTTCTCGCGACCGTGGAACAGGCTGCCGACCTCGTACAGGTGCACGTTGGGCGTGCCGTGAGCCTCGTTATAGGCCACGGACTGCAGCAGGCCCGGCAGCAGCGAGCGGCGCATCTCGGTCTGCTCGGCCACCAGCGGATTCATGAGCACCACGGGGCAGCCGCGGCCCTCGGTGGACATGCCAATCTTCTCCAAGTCGCCCGGAGCGGCAAAGCCAAAGGTCGTGGTCTCGTTGAGGCCGCAGGCGCGCAGGATCTCGCCAACCTTGCGGGTGAGCTTCTGCTCGCGGGTCAAGCCGCCGATGTGATTCTTGGCAGCTGGGATGGTCGCCGTCACACGGCCCATGCCCCACAGGCGCAGGACCTCCTCGATCAAATCGATCTCGCGCGGCAGGTCGGGGCGGAAGCTCGGCGGAGTGACCATAAAGTCCTCGCCGTCGCGCTCGACGGTGCAGCCCAGGCGGGTGAGCGAGCGCTCGATAAAGTCGGGCTCGATGTCGGCGCCGCAGATGGCGTGCACGCGGGCCAGGCGCAGCTTGATGCTGTCGATGGTCTTGGGCGCGGGGAACACATCCACGTAGCCGGGAGCGACCTCGCCGCCGGCGATCTCCTCGATGAGCGCGCAGGTAACGTTGGCGACATCCACGCAACCGGTCTCATCGACCTGACGCTCAAAGCGAATGGAGGCATCGGAGATCAGCGACAGGTCGCGGCTGGTATGCGAGGTGCGACCGGCGTTGAAGCAGGCGCTCTCGACCATCACGTCGACGGTGTCGTCCTCGATCTCGGAATCCATGCCGCCCATAACGCCGGCCAGCGCCACGGGACGCACGCCGTCGGTGATAAGGCCCATGCCGGCGTCGAGCGTGCGCTCCTCGCCGTCGAGGGTCGTAAACTTCTCATCCTGTTGGGCGGCGCGAACCACCACGCGACGCCTGCCATCGCGCTCGGCAAAGGTGTCCAGGTCAAAGGCGTGCAGCGGCTGACCGGTGAGCATCATCACATAGTTGGTGATGTCGACGATGTTGTTGTGCGGACGCACGCCCAGGGCGTTGAGACGTTTGACCATCCAGTCGGGCGAGGGGCCGACCTTCACGTTGCGCACGATGCGGGCGACATAGCGGTCGCACAGGCCCTCGTCGGCAATCTCGACCGAAAGCTCGTCGTCGGTCGCGCGGCCGGTCTCGGCCTTGATGGCAGGCAGCTCAACGTGGAAATCGCGGTCGAAGATGGCGCCGGTCTCGCGGGCCATGCCGATCATGGACAGGCAATCGGGACGGTTGGGCGTGATCTCGCAGTCGAGCACGGTGTCGCTCGATCCCACGTACTCGGCAAACGGCATGCCGCAGGGCGCATCCTCGGGCAGGATCATGATGCCGGAGTGGTCGCCGCCCAGGCCGAGCTCGCGCGCAGAGCAGTTCATGCCCATGGACACGACGCCGCGAAGCTTGCTCTTCTTGATCTTGACGTCGCCGGGAAGCACAGCGCCGATCATTGCCGTGACGATGTGGTCGCCGGCCTCAAAATTCTGCGCGCCACAGACGATCTGCAGCGGGGCGGGGTTGCCATCGGCGTCGAGGTTCTTGTCGCCCACATCGACCGAGCACACATACATGTGGTCGCTATCGGGGTGTGGGGTCTTGGTGAGCACCTTGGCGGTCACCACGTGGTCGAAGGACTCACCCACGGTGTCGATCGCCTCGACCTCGGTGCCGGTACGGATATATTCGTCCGAAAGGGTCTTGGGATCCTCCGGAATATCGATCATGGTCTTGAGCCAGTCGTAAGAAACGCGCATCTAACTGGTCTCCTTTCATAAATGCGGCTTTGAGCCGGAAACTGCAACTAAGAAGAAAGCGTTCTAGAACTGGTTCAAGAACCTCATGTCACCAGTCATCAACGTGCGCAGGTCGGGCAGGTCGTAGCGCAGGGCAGCGACGCGCTCGGCACCAATGCCAAAGGCGAAGCCGGTGTACTTCTCGGGGTCGATGCCGCAGTTGATCAGGACGTTGGGGTCGACCATGCCGCAGCCCAGGATCTCGATCCAGCCGCTGTGCTTGCAGAAGTTGCAGCCCTTGCCGCCGCAGACGTGGCAGCTCACGTCCACCTCGCAGCTAGGCTCGGTGAAGGGGAAGAAGTGCGGACGGTAGCGCGTCTTGCGGTCCTCGCCAAACATGCACTTAACAAAGTAGTCGAGCGTGCCCTTAAGATCGCCAAAGGTGATGCCCTCGTCGACGACTAGGCCCTCGATCTGGTTGAACTGCGGCAGGTGGCAGGCGTCGGCCGTGTCGGGACGGTAGACGGTGCCCGGGCAGATCATGTAGATGGGCGGCTTCTGCGACTCCATGGTGTGGATCTGCACGCCCGAGGTCTGGGTGCGCAGCAGCACGTCGGACTCGCCGTGAGCGTGAGCCTCGGGATGCGCGACGCTGCCGGGGTTGTTGTCAACCACATAGAACGTGTCGCGAGCCGAGCGGCTCGGGTGATCCATGGGCGCGTTGAGCGCGGTGAAGTTGTAGTAGGAGGTATCAACCATGGGGCCGGACTCGACGGTGTAGCCGATGCCGCAGAAGATGTCCTCGGCCTCCTCGATGATCTGCTTGATCAGGTGCTGGTGACCGATCTGCGGACGGATGCCCGGCAGCGTGATGTCGACGGCCTCGTGCTCGAGTGCGTGCTTGAGGGCGGCGGCCTTCATCTCGGTGGTGCGCTCGTCGAGCATGCCCTCGATCAGCTGGCGCATCTCGTTGGCGCGTTTGCCCATCATGGGACGATCCTCGGGGGCGAGCTTGCCCATCATGCGCATCAGGCCGGTGATACGGCCCTTGCGGCCGAGCAGCTCAACGCGCGCAGCCTCGAGCTTGGCGGCGTCGTCGGCGCTAGTGACGAGCTCCTTGGCCTCTTCCTCGAGTTTGACCAGATCATCAATCAGACTCATGTCTTCCCTTTCGTCTCTCGCGCATCCGCACTCCGGGACGGCTGACGCTGCCCGATGCTGCGGATGCGCGGCCCGGTTCGGTAACAAAAAACCGTCCTCGGGCATGTGCATTGCCCAAGGACGGTTAAATTCCGCGGTACCACCTTGTTTGACCCGGCGGATGTCTGGCCCGCCGCGCCCACTCTGTGCCTCTTGTCGCGAGGCTCACGGCTTCCCTACTGGGACTTTGCTGCCACTGGCCGCGTGCCCGTTGAGGTCGCTGCTCGGGAGTGAACGCTTGGCCCTTGCCACCGCAGGAAGGCTTGCAGCCCATGACCTTCCCTCTCTTGCCGGCGACGCGGCGGGCAAAACCCTCTCCGTCAACGCATTGGGCTATAGGATAACACATTTCGCGAGCGCATCGCCGCGTTCCGTTTTGTTCGCGCTGGGTACAAGGCAGGTAGCTGTGCAAATTGGCCGCGCACCCGCCTGCGGCGCTCGGCCTGCGAGATTAAGGATACGGTATGGGAAAGAAACTCGATAAGAAGGCCAAGGCCGCCGTGGCAAAGGCCGCCAAGGGCGTCAAGGCCGCTAAAGTCGACAAGGCCGTCAAAAAGTTCCGCAAACTCGAGGGCAAGCTGTGGACTCGCGAGTACCTGCTCAAGATTGCCGAGTTCGATGGAGCGACGATTGCTCCTGCCAACGGCGCTGCCGCCCGTGCCGACGCCATGGGCACGCTTGCCGGCGAGCATCACAAGCTGCTGACCAGCGAGAAGTCCGTTGAGCTCGTACGCTCGTTAGCGCGCGAGACGGTTGCAGGCGGACACGTAGACGACCCGCAGCTGCTCGACGAGATTCGCGTGCTCGGCCGCGACCAGCGCGAGGCAAGCGTTATTCCTACCGAGGAGGCCGAGGCCTGGACCAGGCTCACCTGCGAGGCCGACGCCGTGTGGCATAAGGCCAAGACGGCCAACGACTGGGCGAGCTTTGAGCCCTATGTGGATAGAATCGTCGCCCAACTTAAGCATCAGGCCGAACTCATGGACCCCAAGCGCGACCCATACGACGTTTGGCTCGACCAGTACGAGCGCGGCCTTTCCGCCAAGAGCTTCGACGCGTTTTGCGAGGAGGTCAAGGCCACGGTCGTGCCGCTCGTGCACGCCATCGGCGAGCGCGGCCAGCAGCCCGATGCCGACTTTTTGCACGCCCGCGTGCCCGAGGCCGCCCAGCGCGCCATGAGCTTCGACCTGATGAAGCTCGTCGGCCTGAACCTGAATGACACCACGCTTGCCTTTACCGAGCACCCGTTTAGCGAGGGCTTTGCCGTGGGTGACGCGCGCATCGCGACGCACATCTACGAGGACGACTGTATCTCCAACGTCTACAGCATCATCCACGAGGCCGGTCACACCATGTACGAGCTGGGCGTGAACCCCGCCTACGCGCGCACCTGCCTGGAGGGCGGCACCTCCATGGGCATCCACGAGAGCCAGAGCCGCTTCTTTGAGAACACCGTGGGTCGCAGCCGCGCCTTTATGGGCCCGCTGCTCGAGGTGCTGCGCCGTCACGCACCCGAGGTCTACGGCGACGTCGACGAGGACACGCTCTACCGCGCCGTGAACATCGCGCAGCCGTCGCTGATCCGTACCGAGGCGGACGAGCTCACCTATCCGCTGCACGTTATGGTGCGCTACCAGATTGAGCGCATGCTGTTTGCCGGCGAGGCCACGGCCAAGGACATCCCCGCGCTTTGGAGTCGCTTTATGGACGAGTACCTGGGCATTCCCGTTCCCGACGACACGCGTGGCTGTCTGCAGGATACGCACTGGAGCGGCGGCTCGTTTGGCTACTTCCCCACCTATGCGCTGGGCAGCGCCTACGACGCCATGTTCGTGCCGGCCATGTGCCGCGACGGCGTCGACCTCAACGGCGCCTGCGCGAGCGGCGACCTGACACCCGTCCGCGCCTGGCTGGGCGAGCACATTTGGCAGTGGGGCCGCGCCAAGGACGCGCCGGAGCTCATCAAGGGCGCGTGCGGCATGGCATTCGACGCCCGTTACTACTGCAGCTACCTGCAGGACAAGTTCACCACGCTCTACGAGCTGTAAAGCCTAGACAGCACGCCAACGCAAAGGGGCGCCGCAGGATCTATCCGCGGCGCCCCTTTTTTCATCTAAGCCAGAGACCCGGCACTTGGGGCCGTTTGCAGCGTCGAGCAGTTACGCGGTTTGGTAAAACCGCGTAACTATAGAGCCTCCAGTGCGTTGGCGATGCGCTTCATGGCGGCGTCGGCAGCTGCTTGGTCGGGGGCTTCGGCCAAAACGCGAATCACCGACTCGGTTCCGCTCTTGCGCACGAGCACGCGGCCCTCGCCCGCCAGCGACGCCTCGGCCTCGGCGATCGCGTTCTGCACGCCCATGTTCTCGAGCGCGGCGTCCTTGTCGGCCACGCGCACGGCAACCTGCGCCTGCGGCAGCAGCTTGCACGGAGCCGCGAGCTGCGAGAGCATCTCGCGCTCGGCACGAATCACTTCCATCAAGCGCAGCGAGGTCATAATGCCGTCGCCCGTGCGCTCGATATCGCCAAAGATCGTATGACCCGTCTGCTCACCGCCCAGGCTGTAGCCGCCCTCGCGCATCTTGGCATACACGTGACGGTCACCCACGCCGCTGGTCACGGCACTCAGACCGGCAAGCTCCAACGACTTGATCAGGCCAAAGTTGCTGGCGATCGTCGGCACCACGGTACCGCCCGAAAGGCGACCGTGCTTGTTCAGGTACACACCGCACACGTACAGGATCTGGTCGCCGTCGACCACGCGGCCGCGCTCGTCCACGGCCAGGCAGCGGTCGGCATCGCCGTCGTAGGCAAAGCCCACGTCCAGACCCTGCTCCACCACATGGCGCTGTAAGCGCTCCATATGCGTGGAGCCACAATCGACATTGATGTTAAAGCCGTCGGGCGCGGCATTGATCACGCGCACGTCGGCGCCCAGCGCGTCGAACACCGGCTTGGCCACCGAGGACGCCGAGCCGTTGGCGCAGTCGAGACCGATCTTAACGCCCTGCAGCGAAAAGTTCGCACTTGCAATGAGCGAGGCAATATAGCGGTTGCGGCCCTGCATGTAATCGACCGTAGCGCCAATGTGGTTGCCCGTGGCCAGCGGCACTTCGCTCTTGCCATCGATGTAATCCTCGATGAGCTCCAGCACGTCCTCGTCCATCTTAAAGCCGTCGCTGTTGACGAGCTTAATGCCGTTATCGCAAAACGGGTTGTGGCTCGCGCTGATCATGATGCCACAATCGAAGCAGCCCTCCACGGTCTGATGCGCCACGCCCGGCGTCGGGATCACGTGCAGCATGTAGGCGTCCGCGCCGCTCGCGACCAGGCCACTCACCAGCGCCGCCTCGAACATGTAGCTCGAACGACGCGTGTCCTTGCCCACGATCACGCGTGCCTTGCGCTCGCGGTTGGCGCCGTAATACCAGCCCACAAAGCGGCCGATCTTATAAGCGTGCTCCACCGTCAGCCCAACGTTGGCCTCGCCGCGAAAGCCGTCGGTGCCAAAGTACTTCATAAGAGATCCTCTCTATAGACAAAGGCGCGCCGCCAAAGCAACGCGCCGCCAGCCCATTATCCTTTAAAGCAACCGCAGGGGCTACACCGTCAGGAACATCATCACGATGATCATGGCAAAGCCAATCAGGTCGGTCGGCAAAAACACCGTGCCCAGCATAACGGCGCTGGTAATGGTTGCCGAGACCGGCTCCACAGTTCCGATGAGACTCGCGCGTACGGAGCCAATATCCTTGACGCCCTCCATATAGAGCATATACGCCAGGAAAGAGCCCACGATCACAAACACCGCGAGCGCTTCGACGCCGACAGCATCGAGGGCCGGCATATGAGCCCACGGCTGCACAAAGACACTCGAAACGACACCCGCCGAGAGCATAGCCGAGCCCGTAACAATAGGGCTGCCGTATTCGGGCAGAATCTTGGCGGGAATCACCGCCATACAAGTGGCGCTGACCGCACACATAAGGCCTGCGACCAGGCCAAGCGGCGATATGCTCAGACTGGTCGGGTCGCCGCCGGTGGCGATTAAAAAGGTGCCGCCCAGGGCCAGCCCAATGCCAACGGTCTCACGCACGCGAGGCATTCGATGGTCGATCACGCAGGTGTAGCCCATAATGATGACCAGCTGCAGGCACTGGAGCACCGTCGCAGTTCCGGCATTGGTCAGGCGCACGGCCGAAAGATAACAAAACTGGTTAAAGAGCAGACCAAAGGCGGTAAAGAACAGCAGCTGTTTGCGATCGGCGGGCGTCGTCCAGAGCTTGACCAGGCGTGCGCGGTCGCGCGTGACAACCACAGCCATAAAGAGCAGGCCGGCGAGAATCTGCCGTATGCTCATAAGCCACAGCGTATCGACATGGTAGGTATCGAACAAAAAACTCGCGCTGGTGCCCGAGAAACCCCAAAACGAACCGCCCACCAGCGTGGCTAAAACACCCGTGATTATCTTGCGCGTCTGGGCGTCGTTGAGACGGTCGCGCCATGCACGGCGGGTGCTGCGGCTGAGCTCGTCGGTGCCCTCGGGCACATCAATGTTCGATATATCGGTCATCGGCACCGAAGCCCCTGTGCCTTCGACCTGCTCGACACACTCTTTGCTCATTCCACTCCCCCGAAACAGCCTGGAAACAATTCGGCTTACCTTACCACGGCGAAGGCACCAGCCGGAGGCTTGTCCGCTTATCGGTAGGACAATTCCGCAGGCGTCTTTCCATAGCTCGATACCGCAATGGCCCTGCATTAGTCGACAGCCAAATCGCAGCAGCAGACTCTTTTGAAATGGATACGACAAAGCCCCCGAATTCCACAATGTAAGCGATTTTTAAAAATGTTCTTGCCACCGAGTTCAGGCTCCGTTATATTATCCCTTGCGCGCTTGCGCACCCTTGATCGGGCGTTTAGCTCAGGGGGAGAGCGCTTCCCTGACACGGAAGAGGTCAGAAGTTCAAATCTTCTAACGCCCACCAAATGTTCGCAGCTCAGAGGCTATGTTCTCTGAGCTGTTTTGTTTTATGTCGCCAAATCCGCCGGCAGCCCCAACCGTCATCGCAACGTAACATCAATTCACCTGACAAATGGCTGCCAAACAAATTCAATACCCCAACATCAACAATAGCCAGGCACAAAACTGCGCCGCAAGCTGCTCCAACCGCCCAACTGGCCAAAAGCAGACCATCTACTTGCCGATCTATTCATCGGCATAACCAATCAGTCCGCACCGCAACTTCTCAGCAAAACGCCGCGATGTCTGCGCCCTGCGGTATCCTTGAGCCACTTGCACCTGCAGCACCAAGGAGCCGCCATGCGCACCGAGCTCGATGTCCCCTTTTCGCACAAAGAAGAAGCCAAGGCGCTGGGCGCCAAATGGGACCGGACCAAGAAGATCTGGTATGTACCCAGCGGCGTCAACCCCGAGCCCTTTGCCGAGTGGCTGCCCGGTGTTGACCGATCCGACCCCTCTGCGCCGTATATATTTCTAGTACTGGGCAAGCGCGAGTGCTGGAAGTGTCACAAAAAGACCTCGGTCGCGGCCTTCGGCATTCCCTATCGAACCGATAACGACGAGAGCATCGCCATCGCGCACGCGCCCAACGAAGCTGGGCACATTGCCATCGACACGGCCAACGCCAACGCACTCGCCATCGTGCCCGCTCTTGGCTGCGTGCCGGGCGAGATCCGCGACTACCTTCATAAGCGCTGCGGCTACAAGCCCGTAGGCGCGCGAGCCTCCAAAGCCCCGTCGCTCGGCAACACGTGCACCAGTTGCGACGCGCTGCAAGGCAGTCGCTATCTGTTCGAGGAGCCCTCGTCCCCGTTTGCCCTCACTGCCATCAACAAGCTGCCGGCACTGGAGTTTATACGCGTCGAAGTTGCCGGCGTCTTTGGCGTCCCGACCACGCGCACCGACTTTGACCAGGCGCTCTTTACCTGGGCACGCGACCATCACGCCGAGTTCCATAAGCAGCTTGGTGAGGGGATTTATTTGTAGGGGCAACATCGAGGTATCGAGGAGCAGGGGTTGATTGTTAAATAATCTCGAAACGCTACAGCCCCAGAATATGCTCCAGGTAGCCCTTGTTGAACCAGAACGATTGCTTCGTCATCCAGCGCCCGTCGGGCAGTTCGTAAGCATTCCTTGCGATGTCACCGATCTCTGTTCCATCGGCAAACTTGTAAGCCGCTTTTGACGTATGCGGGCGAACGTGAACAATTGGATTGTCCGCCATACCGGGCAGATTGTTAGTCACTTTGAGCTTTCCGCTCGCATCCCGATACGGATTGAGCTCAACGCCCTCACGTATTACCTTTCGCGTCTCATCCCAACAAGCTTTCGCTGGGCCTTCGATTTCGTTTTCTCCCATTGCCCAGAACAAACAACGATCGAGACGCAGCACGCCATCGTGGTCCTCACGGAACACAACGAAGAAAAAGCGATTGGTCTCAAGGCACGCATGAAGAGGCGACGTCTCCCAGTCTTCTTCAATCAAACGCTTGAACTCAAACGGTGGGAACGACATAGCCTGTTCGATGTGCCCCCTGTTGTTAACTCGAACAGTTCGGACGGAAATGCCTGCCTTGACGAATTCCTCGGCAGCATTGTTTTTGATTCCGAGCATACGATAAACGAGCGTTGTCCACTGCGCCTTATTGCCCGTGTACTCCAGTCCATACTGTTCGGCAATTTGACGATCGGTCTCACCGTAATGGCGCTCGATAAGTCCAGTTACGTAACTTTCGAAATCGATAGACTTGCCATCGTCCTGAACAATGCTCTCCCCGACTCGCGGAGCACCGAGGACATAAGTATGGAGCACATAGTCCATATACGAGCGCTTGAGGGAAAAGGCGCGACGCTTTGCGCGATGGCGCTCAATCTCGCCCGTATCGGTATTGAAGTATTCATAATACTGGTCCGCCCACATTGTGGCCTCAGTTGCGCCCTTCGTGCAAGCACCCAGATAAGTCGTCATGCCTTCTGAAAGCTCGTCCGCACGGCCATCCTGAATATAGGAAATGATCTTCTCGTAGTCGGCGCGAATGATTTTCATGTCCTCTTCGGGCAGACGAACCATGACCGCACGCTCAATGCGTTGGTCGTATTTATCGATGGAACGATCTCGGCCGTAGTAAATCAACAGGATATTGCTGAGCTTGGTCTTGAGGTGAGAACTGTCGTAGTCGAGCGAAACAGGTCGGTCATAAGGAATCATGGTCAGGACAAGGCGCTCGCCAGCAGACTTCCGGCCGTTCTTGAGCACATCAAAACACGTTGCCTTGAGCTCAACGCCCGCCTCGGGAAAGTCGGGGCGATCGTCACTATTGGCCTTGTAGCCAAAGTAACGTTCTTCGATAAGAGTGCCCATACCGCCTTTGTACTTCTTGGAGCCAAAGTCCTTGGGCGCACTCTCCCCCTCCGGAGCAATACCGAGCTCGAGAATATCGCGGAACGTCATGCCATCGAGATTGGCAGCATAGCGCTCAATACTTGAGGGGTCAGAAAAATCAGTATCGTCAAGCATGCGCTTGAAATCGAGGCGCTTCTTAGACACGGGATACCTCCGAAACTCGCAACTAACCTCATGGTAGTTCAGAGCAACTACTAACGCCCAGAAAATTGAGGTCTTGATTGTCCCCTCGATCGGTTATTGTTGTGACCACCATAACCGGACACAGCAGCGATTGGAGAAACGTGTCTGAGATTAATATTGCCGAGCTTTTTGCGGGCGTCGGTGGATTTCGTTTGGGTCTCGAAGGCTATGCCGACCCTCGCCATCCCGAGTTTTATATGAAGCCCGCCGGCCCCTTCCGCACCATTTGGGCCAATCAGTGGGAGCCGCCCGGAACCAAGGCGCGTCAGTTCGCGGCCCGTTGCTACATGGATCGCTTCGGCAATGATTCCGTCGTCAACGAAGACATCAATAAGGTCCTGGAGCAGGCCGAGGCGAAAGAAATCGAAATCCCCGATGTCCAAATGGTTGTTGGCGGTTTCCCCTGCCAAGACTACTCTGTCGCGCGTCCGCTCAATCAGGCACACGGCATCGAGGGCAAGAAGGGCGTCCTTTGGTGGGACATCTATCACTTCCTCGAAATGAAGAAGCCCAAGTTCGGTCTCTTTGAGAACGTCGACCGCCTGCTCAAGTCGCCCGCGTCTCAACGCGGTCGCGACTTCGCCATCATCCTAAGCTGTCTTGCCGACCTCGACTACACGGTCGAATGGCGCGTGGTCAACTCTGCCGAATACGGTTTCCCCCAGCGTCGCAAGCGTGTTTATATCTTCTGCGAAAAGGACGCTGGCAAGGTTGATCTCGTTAATCGCATGCACAACGGCGTCATGGCTAAAGCCTTTCCCGCCATCTATCCCGACGAGATGTCCGAGCTCGACGTTTTGCCCGACCCCTACGAGAACTCAACTCGTTTTGGCGTCGGCCAAAAGACCTCTCAATTCAAGAATGCTGGCGTCATGCAGGGCTGTCATGTTCTGACCTGCGACTTTGCCGAGGACTATCACGGTGAGCGCCACGTGCTTGGCGACGTGCTTGTCGACGAGGCTGATGTCCCGGAGCAGTTCTACATCTCCGACGAAAAGCTTCCCGACTGGCGCTACCTTAAGGGCAGCAAGCGCGAAGAGCGCACTAACAAAAAGACAGGCTTTACGTACACGTATTCCGAGGGAGCCATGAGCTTCCCGGATGCCACCGACAAGCCGAGCCGCACCATCCTCACAGGAGAAGGCGGCACGGGAGCGAGCCGCTTCAAGCACGTCATCGAATGTCCCGATGGCCGTTTCCGCCGTCTTGTTCCCGACGAGCTCGATCAGCTTCAGGGATTCCCGAAAGGTTGGACCGATACGGGCATGACCGACGGCCATCGGGCCTTCTGCATGGGCAACGCACTCGTCACCGGCGTGCCCCATCGCATTGGCGAAGCTATGGTCGAAGTGTACGGCCTCTAAGGCAAGCAATCCGGAGCCGGCAGTTCACGCTGTCGACTCCGTTTTTCCACCCCACTTCCCCGTATACTGATGTAACACGTGTTTCATCCGGGCTTGTTGGGCCGAATTGTTCATGGGAGGGTCTTATGGCTGCTTCGAATCCGCCTAAGGGGAGCGTTTCTTCTTCGTCCATCAAGCCGGTGACGCGCAAGGCCGTGCGCTGCCAGCGCGAGGTCGCCTGGCTTGTCACGCAGGCAGCGGGCAGGCTTGTGGCGACCACTCAGGACGTCAATGCGCCTACGCCGAGCTTTGTGTTAGCGGCGGCGCTGGATTTTGTGCGCCAATTGGAACTTGCCGCACAAGAAGACGGTAGCCATCTTGGCTACCAGGACGCCATGGCGCCCGACCTGCAAACGTTCTGCCACATGGCCAAGTTGCCCGCCGCGCCCAATGCACTTTCGGACGCAGGCTACATGTTTACGCTTTCGGGCGCGGACCTTATCCGCGACATCTATGCATACTGCAGCGAACTCGCCGAGCGCCACGTCTTTGACGCGGCTGAAGTCAAACCGGGATATGTCATCAAGCTGGTTCTTAGGCTGTTCTTGATGGACGGGTTTGGGGCCATGCCGGCGTAAGCCGAGTCTTTAGCATCACTGTCGACTGGGCAACAACCGCTTTGCCTTAGTGGGCGCCAATCGAGGGTCGATTATTGGGTCGCCTCGTCCACTAACGCATTTATTCCACGCGCTCTGACAGTCGATACTTGCGGTTGCGGCTCGTCGCCGGCGCCGTGGGCTCAAGCTCGCCTTGAGCAATGAGCGCGTTGACGCGCGACCTAACCTGGGAAATCGTAAGCCCCGTGCGTTCTGCCAGCTCACGCGTCCCCAGCTCGCCGTAGTGTTTGAGTGCCGTCACAATTAAGCCCCCGCCATGATCGACCGGCTCGATTTTTGAACGGTAAAGTACGACCTTGAACCGATCGAACCCCGGGCAGAACAGGGGCTCGGCCAGACCATGTGCGCGCATGGCATCGATCATCATCGGGATGCCCGAGCCATTGCCCTCAGCCGGCGAACCTGCGCCATCCGGCAGCGGGACAATCGACATGAGTTTCACGAGCGTCGCGTTACGGCATCGGGAGCTGCCGTCAAACAAGTTCTCGCGAGTCTTTCCCCCGTAAAGGCCGCCAGGATTCGTCACCTCGACACGATCGTCAAAGACGTCGACGGCAATCGATTGTCCACAGAACCGATCCCCGTATTCTCGATGGATTACGGCGTTGGCGATTGCCTCGCGCAGGACCTCCTCGGGAATCTCCAGCGAGTCGACACGCGAGACGCCTTGGATCATCGAGGTTCGCCGCAAATTCTTGGTGACTGCCGCGACGGCATCCGAGATCATCTCGCCCAACGTTCCCTCACAGATTGTGCGGTCCATAAACCTTAGCGGTCCCGCAGCGCCCTTTTGAGTTCCCGCATAGACAGCTACATCAATGAAGAGCTTGGGATAGAACTGCTGAGGGTAAACGCCCGCGGCAAGGAGACCGGCCTTGGTAACATTGCCCTGGGAGTCGAGAAAATTCAGACGTTCCATCTTTGTCTTCTTGTCCGCCGCACCGCGCATCGCTCGAGGCGTCAACGAATAGGCACGCTCTATCGTTCGGTCGACCAGCGACTCGTCGAGATCGCCCACACTCGTGCCGGGCACCGCATCGCGATCGCTAGGGCTCGTCCGTTCATATGACGACAGCGCCAAAACCTCGGTCGACGAAAGCGGCACGTCTTTGTCATCGATGCGCTTGTAGCTGCCACCTTGAGCGCCCCGCTCTATGACATAGCAAGGCTTGCTCGACGGGTCGAGCTCCTCAATCGTGATGACCAGAACCACGGTGCCCTGGAGCTCCACGCGCTCAATGGTGTATTTGGGCGGATTGGCCAGCTTTCCGCGACCGCCGGCATCACCCATGCCCGCCACGAATTGGTTGAGCACCTTCTCGGTCTCAAAGTTTGCAACTGGGACAAAACCCGCGCGCTCGCTCACTCCGAGCACGATAATGCCGCCGGCGGTATTCGCGAATGCGCTAACCGTTTCCCATACGTCGCGAGAAAGCGTCGTGGCGCTCTCCTTGACCTCGACGTTAAGATCGTCCGAGCCCATGCGCCTTAAAGACTCGAGCAGATCGGTCAGCTCGTTTTCGTTCATCTGCACGTCCTTTCGCTCGGTCCGGCGGAGAATGCCGCGAATAGATTTCCTTCATCTCTCAGTTATCTCTCGTAATTATCTCTCATCTTACTGCTATCTCTCATATAAGAGATGAGTGAGAGATGGAAGATAAGATGTCTACCATCTGTTTCATTTAAACATGTTCTTGCTGGTAGAACAATCGGTATTGAGACAATACCATGATTGCTTGTCTCTTTGCTGCTCAGTTATCTCTCATATTTATCTCTCGTCTTTCTGTTATCTCTTATATTAGAGATGAGTGAGAAATGAGAAATGCATGAGTGATGGACGGTCAGGAATCGAGAGTGGATTTCCGGACGGTTTTTTGGCGTTTTGGGGCTGTTTCCGTCCGAAAATCCACTCTCGTTCAATTTGCGTCCGAATTTCCACACTCGTGCGGCAGATTGGTCGAGGGCCCCATATGGGTATACTCTCGAGGATTCGACTCGATTCGCCCCCGCTGGGGCGTCAAAGGAGACTGCATATGCCCACTACCTCAACCGACCCGCGCGCCGCTGCCGCCGCGCTGCTGGTGCCCGGCACCACCTGCCACGGCTTTGCCGTCGAGCGCTGCGAAACCGTGCCCGAGCTCGACTCGGACGCCTACGTGCTACGCCACACCGCCTCGGGCGCTCGCCTGCTGTACCTGGCATGCGACGACGAAAACAAGGCCTTTGCCATTGGCTTTAAGACGCCGCCGGCCGATTCCACCGGCGTGTTCCATATTCTTGAGCACTCGGTGCTGTGCGGATCGGCCAAGTTTCCCGTCAAGGAGCCATTCGTCGATCTGATCAAGAGCTCCATGCAGACGTTCCTCAACGCCATGACCTACCCCGACAAGACCATCTACCCCGTCGCCACCACCAACGAGCAGGACCTGTACAACCTGATGGACGTGTACCTGGACGCGGTGTTCAACCCGGCCATCTATACCAAGCCCACCATTTTTGAGCAGGAGGGTTGGCACTACGAGCTGGACCTGCCGGAGGGCGCCGAGGGCGAGGGCAGCGCCGCGAGCCTGCGCGAGAGCACGCTGCGCTATAACGGCGTGGTGTTCAACGAGATGAAGGGCGCGCTGTCCGACCCCATGAGCGTGCTGGACGACGCCGTCAACGCCGCGCTCTATCCCGACACCGCCTATACGCACGAGAGCGGCGGCGACCCGCGCGCGATTCCCGAACTCACCTATGAGCAGTTCCTGGACACGCACGCGCGCCACTACAATCCTTCCAACTCCTACATCACGCTTTACGGCGACCTGGACGTGGACCGCGCCCTGGCCTTTTTGGACGAGCGCTATCTGTCGCAGCCGAGCGCCGCGAGCCGCCGCATGGACGCCGCCGTTGCCGCCGGCGAGGACCCGTCCACGCTGGCGCCCAATCCGCTGGGCGTGCAGGCGCCCGTGACCTGCGAGTATAAGCGCGTCGAGATGGCCACCACGCCCGAGAACGCCCTGGTGGGCCTGGGTCTTGTGCTGGGCAACGCACTCGACCGCAAGCGCACGATCGCGGCGGACATCCTGTTCGAGGCGCTGCTGGGTTCCAACGAGGCACCAGTTAAGAAGGCCATTCTGGCCGCCGGCCTGGGCGGCAACGTGGTGAGCTACACCGCGGCCGAGAGCCTGCAGCCCTACGAGCTCATCATGCTGCAAAACGCGCAGCCCGGCGTGGCGCGCGAGCTGCGCCGCGTGTTCCAGGACGCCTGCCGCGACCTGTGCGAGCACGGCGTTCCGCGCGAGCGCCTGGAGGCCATCATCAGCAGCAACGAATACGACCTGCGCCAGCGCGACTACGGTATCGCCGACGGCGTGGCCATTGCGTGCGACGCGCTGAGCACCTGGCTCTACGATGACGACGCCGCGACGCTGGCACTCAAGTACGGCCCGGTGTACGAGGAACTGCGCGGCGAGCTGGACGGCAGCTACTTTGAGGACCTGCTGCGCGAGCTGGTGCTGCAGAACGATCACATGGCACTGGTCGAACTGGTGCCGGTGGATGCCGCCGAGGGTTCGGAGGGTGCCGAAGCCGCCGAGCTGGCAGCCAAGCGCGATGCCATGACTGATGCCGAGCTGGCCGATGTGGTCGAGCGCACGGCCGTGCTGCGTGCTGCGCAGGAGGCGGAAGACACACCCGAGGCCAAGGCCACGCTGCCGCGCCTGCGCGTGTCCGACATTGGCGAGGCGCGCCCCGAGCCGCCGCTGGTCGTGGACACGACTGCGCCCATCCCCTGTCTGCGCCATGACATTCCCACCAACCGCCTGGCCTACGCCATGCAGTATTTCGACCTGAGCTGCGTCGCGTTTGAGGACCTGCCCTATGTGACGCTGCTCTGCCGCCTGCTCAAACAGCTGTCCACGAGCGAGCACTCGGCCGAGGAGCTCGACAACTTGCTCGCCGGCAAGCTGGGCTTTTTGAGCTTTACGACCGAGGTCATGACGCAGCCCGACGTGGACGGCGTGCGCCCCTACCTGCTGGTGAGCGCCGGCGCCCTGTCCGAGAAGATCGATGCGCTGGCGAGCCTGCCGCGCGAGGTGTGGTCGAGCACGCTTTTGCTCGATGCCGACGCCGACCGCGTGCGCGACGTGCTCACGCAGATTCGCATTGGGCTTGAACAGGGCTTTATTAACAACGGTCACTCGGCGGCGCTTGGTCGCGCGATGAGCTACAGCTCGCCTTCGGCCGTGGTGCGCGAGCAGCTTTCGGGCGTGGATTTCTACTTGTTCCTGCGCGATCTGCTCGAGCACTTTGACGAGCGACTGGACGACCTGCGTGCCAAGCTTGCCGAGCTGGCAGGCCGCATCTTTGTGTCCGATGGCTGTCTGGCGAGCTTTACCGGCAGCGATGAGGACTTTAACGCGTACTGGGCCGCCGCGGGCGACCTGGGGCTGGATGCTGGCGTCGGCACCGATGCCGGCCGCGACGCGCTCGTGGTGCCGACGCCGTGCGACCGCCACGAGGCTTTTGTTATCCCCAGTGACATCTGCTTTGCGGCAAGCGCGTGCGACCCGCGTCGCCTGGGCATCGACGTGACGGGCGCCTGGGCGGTTGCCGCCAACGCGCTCTCCTACGACTACCTGTGGAACGAGATCCGCGTGAAGGGCGGTGCGTACGGCTGCGGATTCCGCGCGGCCGGCGAGCGTCAGGCGGCGTTCTACACCTACCGCGATCCGGCAATCGACCCCTCGGTTGAGCGCGTGGCGCGCGCAGGCGAATGGCTCGGCAGCTTTGAGCCCGACGAGGCCGCCTTTGAAGGCTTTATCGTGAGCTGCGTGAGCGGCATGGACGCGCCGGTGAAGCCGTACGCGCTCACCAAGCGCCGCAACACGACCTACCTGGCCGGGCTCGATCCGCACGCACGCGAGGAGCGCCGCGCCCAGATGCTCGCCGCCACGCCCGGTGAGCTTCGCTCGCTCGGTGCCGACGTGACGCGCATCGCAGCCGAGTCCCCAACCTGTGTCTTTGGCGGCCGAGACGTCATCGCCAAGAGCAACGCCGGCTTTAACGTCGTCGACCTGCTGGGCTAATGCACAAAGGTAGATTTTTAGGACATGCCTGAAAATCTACCTTTTCTTTTGCCGCTGCTTGGGCGGGGCAGCTCACCCCGTCCCACCAGTTTGTCTCGATCTGTAACATCTAGGCGGCAATATTGGCTCCAGATGTTACAGATCGAGACGTTTCCGGATGACGCTGGCCCTTTGTCTCAATCTGTAACATCTAGGTCAGATTTTGCCGAGTTACTGTTACAGATCGAGACAAACTGCCGCGAACACCTGCTCTTCGTCAAAACTCACGAAGGTGTCCATGAGCTGCCCCTTTGCGATGATTTGTGTGGTGGTTTGGGTGTTTGCCCAGATAAAACCTGCCAAAATAAACCTGTCCCTTTTTGGTAGGTTTGGGAGAGAGGGCTGGGATGGATAAGGTTGAGCTGCGACGGGCGGCGATTGCTCGGCGCGATGCGATTGATTTGGATGTGCGGGCGGCGAAGTCCGCCGTTATCTGTGCGCGGCTTGTTGAGCTGTTGGATCGCTTGGATGCCGCGGCGCCGCACACCGTTGCTGCCTATGCCGCCATGGGTTCCGAAGTCGACCCTGCCGCGTTTGCCGCAGCGGCCGCCAAACGCGGCTGGCGCGTGGCCTATCCGTGTATACTCTCGGCAACAGACGCCGCAGCTTGTGGCCAGCGCATGTGCATGCGGGCAGTTGCCGCCGACGATGCGTCCGCGGCTCCGTTTATCGCCCACCCCACGCGGGCCTTTGCGGCCACGGACATCGACAGCAGCCGCTTCCCCATCGTGCCTGCCGAAGCTCTCGGCATTGTCGTCGTGCCGCTCGTAGCCTTCGACCGCGCCGGCGCGCGCCTAGGCTACGGCGGCGGCTGCTATGACCGCTACCTGCCCGTGCTTTCACCCATATGCCAAATCATCGGCATCGCCTTTGACGAGCAGCGTGTCGACCACGTCCCCATCGACGCCCACGACCTGCCGCTACCCCACATCGTCAGCGCCTAACGGCTGGCGCACTTCCCGACGGCCTAGTGCTCCTCGCCGGCGCGGGCCAGGTCGTAGGGCGTGGTCTGGTAGACGTAGTAGTTAAGCCAGTTGGTATAGAGCAGCTGAGCCTGGCTGCGCCAGACGTTACGCGGCTCGGCGGTGGGGTCATCGCCCGGGAAGTAATGCGCCGGCACCTGGGGGTTGAGTCCGCGCTTCACGTCGCGCTCGTACTCCAGGCGCAACGTATCGGTATCGTACTCGGGATGGCCAAAGACAAAGAAGCGACGGCTGTCGGTCGACTTGACGATGTACAGGCCAACCTCGTCGGACACGGCCACGACCTCAAGCTGCGGCTCGGCCTCCACGTCCTCGCGGCGCACATCGGTGTTGCGCGAATGCACGGCATAGAAACGGTCGTCAAAGCCGCGAACCAGCGGGCTTTGCGGCTTCACCAGATAATGCTCAAACACGCCGCTCGCCTTTGCCGGCAGGTCGTACTTCTGGATACCGTAATGATGGTAGAGCCCCGCCTGCGCGCCCCAGCAAATGTGCAGCGTAGAATGTACGTGCGTAGTGGACCAATCCATGATCTGGCAGAGCTCGGGCCAGTAGTCGACCTCCTCGAACGGCATCTGCTCCACGGGCGCGCCCGTGATGATCAGGCCGTCGTAGTGGATGTCGCGGATGTCGTCGAACGTGCGGTAAAACGTCTCCAGGTGGCCGGCGCTCACGTGCGTGGCCTCGTGCGTCTTGGTGCGCAGCAGGTCCACCTCCACCTGCAGCGGCGTATTGGAGAGCTTGCGCATGATTTGCGTCTCGGTGGCGATCTTGGTGGGCATGAGGTTGAGGATGAGCACGCGCAGCGGACGGATGTCCTGGTGCAGCGCGCGGTACTCGGTCATGACAAAGATGTTCTCGCTCTCGAGCTGCGCGGCGGCAGGGAGGGCGTCGGGGATGCGAATGGGCATGGATGCTCCTTACGAGTCAGTTGCAGCTATGGTACAACGAGCGGCCCCATCCGCGCGAGCACATCGCCCAGCGATGCCGTCAGCGGCCCAAATCACCCCAAAAGTAGAGATTAAGGCATGTCCCAAAAATCTACCGCGCTTTAGCCTGGCAAAGTGGCGGCAGGAAGCTACAATGGTTCGACGCGAAAAACTCGGCCGAAAGGATACGTATATGTACCAGACGCGTAAGATCGGTGTGGTCGGCCAGGGCCACGTAGGAGCACATGTCGCCAACAGCCTGCTTATGCAAGGCATTGCTGATGAGCTGTACCTGTGCGATATCAACGAGGCCAAGGTGACGTCCGAGGTCCAGGACCTGCGCGACTCCCTTTCGTTTGTCCCGTACAACACCAAAATCGTCAACTGCTACGACCACTACGAGGAGCTGGCCTGCTGCGACGTCATCGTCAACGCCGCCGGCAAGGTCGCGCTGGCCGCCGGCAACCGCGACGGTGAGCTGTTCTTTACCACCGACGCCGCCCGCACCTTTGCCAAGCGCATCGTCGACGCCGGCTTTGACGGCATCTTCGTGAGCATCTCCAACCCCTGCGACGTCGTGTGTACCGAGCTGTGGCACCTGACCGGCTACGATCCCAAGAAGATCATCGGCTCGGGCTGCGGTCTGGACTCCGCTCGCCTGCGCACCGAGATCTCCAAGAAGGTCGGCGTGAGCCCCAAGTCCATCGACGCCTACATGATCGGCGAGCACGGCTTTAGCCAACTGGCCGCCTTTAAGGCCGCAACCATCGCCGGCAAGAGCCTCAACGAGCTTCAGGCCGAGAACCCCGACAAGTACGCCTTCGACCACATGGAGGTCGAGGAGCTCGCTCGCAAGGGCGGCTATGTGACCTACCAGGGCAAGCAGTGCACCGAGTACGCCGTCGCCAACTCCGCCGCGCGCGTCTGCGCCGCCGTGCTGCACAACGAGCACGCCGTGCTCTCGGCCTCTACGCTTATGACCGGCCAGTATGGCGAGGAGGGCATCTTTACCTCCCTGCCGTGCGTGATCGGCGCCGAGGGCGTCGAGGAGGTTTACACGCTCGACCTGTCCGAGTACGAGCTCGAGGGCTTCCACAAGAGCTGCCAGCACATCCGCGACAACATCGCCCAGCTCGACTGGTGGGACGCCGAGGCCTACGACGCCAAGTAGTCCGCCGCTTAACGCGACACCTCACTCATACGGACGCCATGCAAAGCGGGCCGCGCCGGAATACTACCGGAGCGGCCCGCATTTTTGACTCACGCAGTGCCCATACGAATCGAAGTTAAATACTTTTCCGCGAAATGAACGAGCAAAATTGGACCCCCGAAGCATCGACATTTTTCAGGCGCTGTTTCCTGCGGTTTCGTCGAGGTTTTCCTGCGGTTTTGCCGCCAAAAAGTGTGGATGCTTCGGGGGTCCAAAACAGGTCGTTCACTTCGCGGAAAAGTATTAGACTTCGTTTTCCAACAAACAGGAAAGGGCACCGCAACGCAAACGGGACCCGCGTTTGGCAAGGGCCCCGTCGTGAAAAGTTGTTAACCCGGTAACCTTATACCACTCGATTAGTACTGCTCGATGCCCATGTAGCGACGAACCTCGGGGCTGTGGTCGAACACCTTGCCGCGGGCGGCGCGCAGTTCGCAGCTCATCGCATAGAAGAAGATCGGCTCCAGGTACGAACGCACGCTGGCAGGCACCTCGCCCACGCCGTACTCGAGCGCATCGAGCACCATGATCGTGTCGGTGTGCGTGTTGAGGAACGCCAGCGCGCGCTCCTCCATGGGGCGGCACTCGCCCGATCCGAGCTGCACAAAGTAGAACACGCCGGGCTCGGTGGCTTCGAACGGGCCGTGGAAGTACTCGCCGGAGTGGATATAGCAGCAGTGCTGCCACTGCATCTCCATGAGCGAGCAAATGGCCATGGCATAGGTCTGGCTAAAGTTGGGGCCGGAACCCAGGATATAGAAGAACTTATGCTGCTGGCAGAGCTCGGCAAAGCAATCGCCCAGCTCGGCGTTGACCTTCTCGCGGGCAGCGGGCAACAGGGCATCCATCTGCTTAAGGCCGGCATACATGTCGGCGAGTGCCTCGTAGCCTTCCTGCTGGTCAAGCAGTTCGGCGGCGATCAGAGCGCCGATACCCTGCGGTACCTCGGCCTGCGGCACGCCTTCGCCCCACGGATAGACCCAGGTGGTCCACTTGCCATTATCGATCTTGGAGCCCTCGCAGTCGGTCATGGCCACGACCTCGGCGCCGGCGGCCAGCGCCATCTCGCAGCCGTCGACGACCTCCTGTGTATTGCCGCTATGGCTGCAGGCGATGACGAGCGACTTCTCGCCAAGGCTCTTGGGGGCCATCAGGCAAAACTCGCGTGCCGTGTAGACCGTCGAGGTAAACGTGGTTGCCTCGCGCTTGAGCAGCTCGTTGGCCGGCATCAGGTCGATCATCGAACCGCCGCAGGCAATCCAAAAGACGTTCTCGACCTTGCCCTTGCGCTCGATAATTTCCTGAACCAGATCATGTGCGTTCATGCTGATGCTCCTCCTTGTGTGGCGGCTTTTGGCGACGGCTGCTCGTACCTGCTGTCGTTCTATGTTGTCCTATTTATAGCACGCATGACGACGCCCGTGAAGCCATCTCACCAAATTTGTTCTATATCGTTCTATCTGTGGACGTTAGATGTCGAACACGTAGCGCGAGCCCACGATCTTTTGGCGTCCGAGCAGCAAGGGCCGCTCCCCCTCATCGGTAAAGTACGCCTCCATATAGAAGAGCGGCTCGCCGACCGGCACCTCCAGCAGCGAGGCCGCCTGAGCATCGGCAAGCGCAATCTCCACAGTACAGGGGTCGGACTTGAGCGGCGCGCGGCCCGAATGCTCGGCAACGAGCGCAAAGATGGAATTGTCCGTGAGATCCTTGTCGGCAAGCGTCTGCAGATAGGGATGGTCAGCCAGCACAAAAGCGTTGTTTTCGAGCATGACGGGCACGCCGTCTGCCGTGCGCACGCGCTCGACAACGATGAGCTCGCAGCCGGGTTCCACCCCAAAAAACGCCGCGTCCTCGCGCGTCGCCGCAACCACCGTGCGCGACACCAGGCGCGCACCCGGCACCATGTCGTTGGCAGCACAACCCTCGGTGAAGCTCTGGACGTCGCCCTTCTGGCGAATCTTGCGCTTGAGCTTGGGAGCGCACACAAACGTGCCCCTCCCCTGCTGGCGGTTGAGATACCCCGCGCGCGACAGCTCCTCGATGGCGCGGCGCACGGTGATGCGTCCCACGCCGTAAGACTTCGCGAGCTCCATCTCGGAAGGAATGCGCGAGCCGGCCGCGTACACGCCACGTGCGATCTCGCCCTTTAGGTCGTCCATGACCTGCTGGTACAGCGGCACGGCGGACACGCCAGCGCGGCCGGTTTTATCGTCGGCTACCATCGTTACGCTCCATCCTGCGCATGCTCGGACTCAAACTCTTCAATCGCCGCCATAAACTGCTCGCCAAAGGCGTCGGCCTTTTTCTCGCCGATGCCGTTGACCTGGATAAGCTCGTCGCGCGTCTGAGGGCGCAGACGGCACAGGCCGCGCAGGGCCTTGTCGGAGAAGACCATGTACGGCGCCATCTCCAGCTCGGTCGAGATCTCCTTGCGCAGGGCGCGTAGGCGCTCGAACAGCTCGGCATCGTCGCCCACGCGCGGGCGCTGATCCAGCTCGGCCTCCTCGCGCAGCAGATCCACCGCACGGCGGGCGCGGGCCGAGGCCTTGCGCTTGGACGCGCGACGCTTAACGGTAAAGGCAAACGCCTCATCCTCGACCTCGGCGGCACGCGGGCCCAGCCCCACGACCGGGTACTGCCCCTGCGAGGTTGCCAGATAACCGCGGCCGCACAGCTGGCCGATGATGTCCTTGATGCGCCCGACGGATTCGTTCGACAGCTCACCGTAGCCGCGGTCCTCGTCCAGATGCATCTGGCGAATGCGCTCGGTGTTGCCGCCGTGGAGCACGTCGGCGATGAGCGACTTGCCAAAGCGCATGGGACGCGTGGCCACATAGCGCACGGCGGCGCGGGCCATATCGGTGACGTCCTCGACCTCGAACTGCGTAAGGCAATTGCTGCAGTTGCCGCAGCCCTCGGCCTCGTTCGTGGCGGCGGCGCCCGAACCAGCCGCGACAGCATGCTCGGCCGCGGCCTCGTCGCCAAAGTAGCGCAGCATGTATTCGCGCAGACAGCCGGTGGTATTGCAGTAGCCCTCCATCTGGCTGAGCAGGCGGTAGCGGTTCTGGAGCGCCCACGCGCGTTGCTCGTCGTCGAGCGCCTCGTCGGCAGCGTCGCCGCGGTCGATCAAAAAGCGGCGCATGCGAAAATCGTTGCCGTTCCATAGCAAATGGCAGCTGGCCGGGTCGCCGTCGCGACCGGCGCGGCCAGCCTCCTGATAGTAGGCCTCGATGCTCTCGGGCACGTTGTTGTGGATCACGTAGCGCACGTTGGGCTTGTCGATGCCCATGCCAAAGGCGTTGGTGGCAACCATCACCTGGATATCGTCGTCGATAAAGGCGCGCTGGCTTTGGCGGCGAGCGTCGTTGCCCATGCCGGCATGGTAACGGCCAACGCGAATGCCGCTGGGGCCCAGCGCCTCGGCAAGCTCGCCTGCCAGCGCATCGACCGTCTTACGGGTCGAGCAATACACGATGCCGCTCTCGCTCGAATGCGCGATCACATAGTCGCGCACCCAGGCGGTCTTGGCCTTGTCGCCCATCTCCTCGCAGCCAAAGTAGAGGTTCTTGCGATCGAAGCCCGTCACCACCGTCGCAGGGTTTTGCAGGCCGAGCATCTGCTGAATGTCCGCGCGCACGCGCTCGGTCGCCGTAGCGGTAAAGGCCGCCACGATGGGGCGCTGCGGCAGGGAATCGATGAACTCGCGAATCTGCAGGTAAGCGGGGCGGAAATCCTGGCCCCATTGGCTTACGCAGTGGGCCTCGTCAATGGCCACGAGCGGCACGCCAATGCCGCCGTCGGCCGCGGCCTCCTGTGCAAAGGCTAAAAAGCGTGGCTCGAGCAGGCGCTCGGGCGCCACGTACATAAGCTGGTAGCGGCCCTCGCGCGCCCGCTTGAGCACGGTGTTTTGCTGGGCCGGAGTAAGGCTGGAGTTGAGATAGCTGGGTCGCGCACCCGCCGCAAGCAGCGCACGGGTCTGGTCCTCCATAAGCGACAGCAGCGGACTCACCACAAAGGTGATGCCGGACAGCATGAGCGCGGGCACCTGGTAGCAAATGGACTTGCCGGCGCCCGTGGGCATAACACCCAGCGCATCGCGACCGGCAAGGATTGCATCGACCATGCGGTCCTGCCCCGGGCGAAACGAGGTGTAGCCAAAATAGACGCCGAGCGTGTCGAGCGCCATCTGCTGCATGCTATCGGTCATGGTTTCCTAACGTCCAAGTCATCTGCCGCCGATTATACGCCGCCACGCGGACAGCAGCACACGGCCGCCGCCCAGACTAGTCGTTTAAGAGCGTCCCCAATGACTAAGGAGTGTCCCCAGGTGCCGACAGAAAAGGAACGTCCCCAAGTGCCGGCCCGGCAACGTCGATGTTCTGGCAATGTCAGCGAAAGCCCGCCAGAGCGAGCAAGGTGCCTTGAAACAAGGCGGCATTGACCTTCTGGTCATGCCGCCGAAGTTGAAAGGCAGATTGCCGCTTAGGGGCGTTTGCAGCGTCGACCGGTCCGCCGTTCGTTAGAACGGCGGAACCAAAGGCGCAGCGTCGAGCCGTTACGCGGTTTGGTAAAACCGCGTAACTTACATGACCATAACGTAGCGCGATCCCACGTAGTACTGCTTACCCATCAGGACCGGCTCTCCATTGGGACCGGTAAAGCTGGCACGCAGGTTGAGCAGCGGATCGTGCGGAGCAATGCCCAACTCGGCCGCCTGCTCGGTATTGGCACGAACGGCCTCGACCGTGCGGTAGCCAACCGAGACAATCGGGATTCCGCCAACACGCTCGACCTCGGCAAAAATCGACTTGTCCTCAAGATCAGCCGTCAACAGCTCGCGGTAGGCATCAAACGGCACAAAGATGTTCTCCTCAAAGATGGGCTCGCCGTCGGCCGTACGCACGCGCTTGATATGCAGCAGCAGCGCATCCTTCTGCAGGCCAAAGAACTCCATCTCGTTTTGGCGCGCCGGAACGATCTGGCGATCGATCACGTGCGCACCGGCCTTCATGCCGTTGCCGGCACACAGCGCGGTAAACGTCTGCAGCGTCGAGGCGTGAAACTGGCGATTGATGTGCGGCGTGGAGACAAAGGTGCCACGGCCCTGCTGCTTAACCAGGTAGCCATCAGAGCACAGCTCCTCGACGGCGCGGCGCACCGTAATGCGGCTCACGTCGTACTGCTCGGCTAGCTCAAGCTCGGACGGAATACGCTCCTTGGGTGCATAAACACCTTTCTCGATCGCATCCTTGATTTCGTCGTAAATCTGCTGGTAAAGCGGTGCATTTTTGGGCGCAGGCATATCTAATCACTCTTATCGAAATATCGAAATAACTAATACGTATATAACGTCTAGTTTCATGTTACCTCATATTGATAAAACGATACACCCTCCCTACCAAAAAGCGACAGCTTCATTTTGGTCGGTTTTATCTGGGCAAACGAGAGCCCCTCGAAAGCAACGGGGCTTTCGAGGGGCTCATTCGGATGGACTACGCTTGGCCGGCAAAATGCCAAAACCCTACTTCCCGTCATCCTGCTGCAGGCTGTCCTGCTCGCAGAGGTGCGCCCGCCTGCTGGCCATACGTGCGGGCTTGTCGGGATCGGGAACGGCCGTGGGCATGGGCTCGTCGACATGACCACCCCACCAGCCGCCCACAAAGTTGAGCGTGTGGAACACGTTGATCACGGCGCCGGGATCAATGTCGCACACCAGCTTGATAATGTCCTGACTCTCGTAGGTCGAGACAACGGCATGCAGCAGGTACATCTTTTCGCGGCTGTATCCGCCGATGACCTCGGCGCAGCTAATGCCGTGCTGAAAATGGTCAACATAGGCGGTCATGACCTCGTCTGCCTTGCGCGTCGTGATCTGCAGCGTCACGCGGTCGTAGCGACGATAGAAACTGTCGATGGTCTTGGTCGAAATAAACTGGAACACGATGGAGTACGCCGCCTTGTCCCAGCCAAACATAAAGCCAAAGATCGCCAGGATAAAGCAGTTAAAACCAAAGATGACGCCCCAGATAGTCTTGCCCGTGTGGTTGGAGACCCACAGCGCGATAAAGTCGGTGCCGCCGGTGGATGCGCCGGACTTGAGCGCGATGGCAGCGCCCAGACCCGAGACCACGCCGCCAAAAATGATGAGCATGATCTTGTCGCCCAAAAACGGGGAAAAGTGAAAGATGTTGAGGAACAGCGACGAGAGCACGACCTGCATCATCGAGAAGATGACGAAGCGCTTGCTGATGCCGCTCCAGCATAGGAGCGCCACGGGGATGTTCAGCGCGAGCATACCGAGCGAGATGTCGATGTGAACGCCGCCAAGCGAGGTAACGCGATCGAGCAGGACCGCGACGCCGGTAAGACCGCTCGGAAGCAGGTCGGCGGGCCGAATGAACGCCTGAATCAGGAATGTCTGGAGAACAGCCGAAATGGTGACTGCCACAGCGGTGATGGCGCGGCGGACGATAGTGAGGCGGCCGAGCACGAGCACGCGGTCCGTGAGCTGATCGATGGCGTTCGCCACGTAGGCTCCTTTCGAAGGCAGATATAGTTGTGGGGCGTGCCCGCGATTGTAGCATGGAGCGAGAAGAGGCGCTTCAATTCGCCCTCTCTCGACGACCAAAACGGGACCAGCAACCCCCACGACCAAAGGCCCAAAGTACAAGTGAGTAGACTTTACGCGACCTGCAGAGCACACCCAAAACCGCCACCCCTGTGACCTGCGGTTTTACTAGAGCGGATGCACTTTGTGCTCGGCCTGCGCCAAAAAGTCTACTCACTTAGCCCGAATCGAAGCCAAACAGATCAAAATCGAAACCAAATTGAGCCAGTCCACCGCAAAAAACGTTTGAACCCGTGCTTCTTGCGGTGAATCGACACTACAAAGCGGCCAAAATGTCGGTCAGATTATCGATAACGGCATCGGCTTGCGATTGATCGAGGTTGACGCCCTCGTGCGGACGCAGCGCCAGGACGCGGGCGCCGGAGCGTTTGCCGGCCTCGATGCCCAAAGGCGAGTCCTCGATAACCAGGCACTCGGCAGGCTCCACCCCCAGTGCCTCCATGGCGCGCAGGTAGATCTCGGGGTCGGGCTTAAACGCGCTGCACTCGTGACCGCTGATGGTGTAGTCCAGCACGTCGGCGATGCCGGCGATCCCCACCAGCTCATCAATCAACTCGCGATAGGACGAGCTCGCGATGGCACACTTCACGCCGCGCTCGTGCAGCTCACGCATCACCGGCTCCGTCTGCTCGTTAAGCAGCTCGGCATACGGAACGGGATGGTCTGGGCTGTAGACCTGCTTGTACTCCACGCGCAGACGCTCGCGCAGCTCAACATCGTCGGGCACCAGCGCCTCCCAAATGGCAGGCTCGTTAGACCCCGAAAGATCGGGAATCTCATCAAAGTGGAACCCCTTCTCTTCCATAAACGCCACGCGGCGGCGGTTGTAGAACCACTCGGTATCGACCAGCACGCCGTCCATGTCAAACAGCACTGCCTTGATCATACGCATCTCCTCCCACCTGCCAAAAAGGGACAGGTTTATTTTGGTAGGTTTTATCTGGGGCTTTGCGACGCGACAGACACGCTCTCCCCAGAGCAAAAAGGGGACGGGGCGCAAACCCCATCCCCTCTCAATCAACCCGTAAGGTCTACTTACTTGTGATTAGTAGGAAAGCTTCCACATGTAGCGACGCATGGTCAGCGGGTGCTGACGGGCCTCGGCGATCTGGTTGCCGTACTCGCGCATAACGGCGAGGTGCAGCAGCGGGTTGAAGTAGGTGACAACGCTCGCGGGCACGGCGTCAGCCAGGCCGTAGTCCTTGGAGTCAATCAGAGCGACCTTGGCGCCCATGCGCTCAAGGAAGGTGAGGGCGCGAGCGTCCATCGGACGGGTTGCGCCATCGGACATGAAGAAGACGTAGGGCTTACCCTCGGTGGAAACCTCGAACGGGCCGTGGAAGTACTCGCCGGTGTTGTAGGCGGCGGCGTCGATCCACTGCATCTCGGTGAACAGGAAGGCGGCGTGAGAATAAGCCATCTTCTCGGAGGCACCGGAAGCCATGAAGTAGATCATCTTGTCGTCCTTGAAGTCCTCGGCGAACTTCTTGGCAAGCTTCTTGCAGTGCTGAGCAGCGTTCTCGCAGAGATCGAAGACGTTGGTGAGGCCGGTGATCATGTCCTCGTAGTGGTCATAGCCCTCGGTCTGCTGAAGGATCTCGACAGCAAGAGCGATGGCGTAGCCGGGCTTCTCGCACTTGGCAGCGAAGTTGGCGTGGAAGCCGTGAACGATGACGTAGTCAGCGTCGACGGTCAGAGCGGAGCCAGCCTTGTTGGTGAGGGAGACGACCGGGCAGTTGTGCTTCTTGGCGGTCTTGTTGGCCTCGACGGTCTCGGGCGTGGAGCCACCGAGGGAGCAGGTGATCACGAAGGTGTGCTCGTTGACCCAGGAAGGCGTGTCGTAGTTGAACTCGTTAGCGGTGAAGATCTGAACGTTCAGCTTGTCCGTGTTGTTGGCCAGGAAGTACTTGGCAGGGTAAAGGTCGGACATGGAAGCGCCGCAGCCGACGAAGGCGACGCTGTGGATCTCGTGGTTGGACAGGACGTCAGCGACGATCTGCTTAGGGAGGTTAAGGTCGATCTCGTACATCTGACACATTCCTTTCGATTTTTGCGGCGCCACTTTGCCGGACGCACGCAGGGTTACCGTGATTTGGACCGAGTCACCGGCCCGTTGAGGATGTGACAAAGGAGCTGTCCCATTGTCACATTTTGGGAATGGAAGCCTGCCTGGGGTATGGGGTGTCAGGCAGGCTCCCCGGGGAAAGCGGTTAGACGCTTGGTCGCGACTAGGCCAGGATGCCGACCGCGGAGAGGGCGATGCCGCCCACGATGGCGATCACGAGAAGCCAACCGGTGTTGACGTTCTTCTTGATGAGCCAGTACATAAGGCCAGTGAGGCCAAGGGAGATCATCTGGGGCATCATGCCATCCAGGATGTCCTGGATAACGACGGTGCCCTCAGCGAACTGCAGCGGGGTGGTGGCGCCGATCAGCGTAGCGATCATGCCGCCCACGGACATAAGACCCACGATGCCGCAGACATACATGAGCTTCTCCATGAGGTCGCCGCCCTGAAGCTTGCTCAGGTACTCGTGGCCGCCCTGATAACCCATCTTGGCTGCGAACCAAGTGATCAGCACAGAGGGGACGATGGAGATGAGCATGGCCAGGATCGGGCCCATGATGGAGCCCTGCTGAGCCAGCTGAACGCCCAGGCCAAAGGCGATAACGCGGATGGTGCCCTGGAAGAAGGAGTCACCGATGCCGGAAAGCGGACCCATGAGGGAGGTCTTGACCGCGTTGATCGAATCGGGATCGAAGTTCTCGGGATCCTTGGCGTACTCCTCCTCCATGGAGGCGGCGAGGCCCAGGATGAAAGCGCTCGTCTGCGGGGTGCAGTTGTAGAACGCCATGTGACGGTGGTAAGCCTCTTTCTTAGCAGCGAGCTGCTTGGGGTCGGACTCATCCGGATAGAGGCGATCGAGCGTGGGAACCATGCCGTAGAGGAAGCCCATGTTCATCTGACGCTCGTAGTTCCAAGAGGCCTGGATGGCCCAGGAGCGCCAGAAGAACTGGCTGACCTTCTTGTTCAGGGACACGTCCTTGGTTGCGGTTGCCATAGTGTGTTCCTCCTTAGTCTTCGTCGTCTTCGAGCGGATCGTAGTCGGAATCGACACCGGCGGCTGCATGGGAACCGTTGAACTTGAAGCCCATGAAGACGACAGCCAGGCACACACCGATCAGAGCGACCGCGATGACGGACAGGTTGAGGTAAGCGGCGAGCAGGAAACCGATGAACAGGAACGGAGTCATACCCTTCTTGATCATCATGGTGAGCAGCAGGGCCAAGCCGTAGGCGGTCATGATCTTGGTCGAAACGTTAAGACCAGTGGACAGCCACTCGGGAACCATGTTGACGATGGCCTGAACCAGGTCGGTGCCAACAAAGACGGCGAGGAAGATCGGCAGGAAGTACATGACGGCGTACAGACCGGAGCCGGCGCAGATGTGCATACGGTAGGCGGTCTTGAACTTTCCGTTATCGATCGCGCTATCTGCCACATGGGTGAGGGCGGCGATGATGGAACGGAACACGATGCCGAGGAGCTGACCCAGGACGGCGACCGGGATGGCGATCGTCATGGCGGTCTCGGCGGAAGCATCGGTCAGGCACGCAAAGGCAGCGGCCACGATGCCGCCCAGGACCATATCGGGCGGAACGGCGGCGCCGACCTGCACCAGGCCCATGGACACGAGCTCGACGGCGGCACCGACGGCAAGGCCGGTGGGCACATCGCCCAGCAGCAGACCGACGAGCGTAGCGCCAACGAGGGGCTGCTCGAAGTTAAGACGACCGAGCAGGCGGGAGTCCCACATGCAGAACACGCCGACGAGGCCGACGAGCACCGCACTGATGAACGTATTCATACCCTTCTCCTTTCAGTCAGGCAAAAGCCTGGTTGATTACAGCTTGGCGTCGATGTCGACGCTCTGATACGTAGGGGTCTGCTGGACGTAGAGCTTAATGCCCATGTCGAGCAGCTGGTTGACGTCGGCCTTCTGGGTGGCGTCGAGGAAGACGGAGCTGTCCTTGCCGCCGACCTGATCGGCACCGTCGTGGTTGGCGGTGGCGCCCAGGTTGATGGCGTCGAGCTTGTAGCCCTGGCAGAACTGCAGCATCTCGGCAGTGTTGCCAAAGACGAACATGACGCGCTCGCCGAGGGTGTTGAGCTTGTCCATCTTGGCGAGGGCACGCTCGACGGTGAAGACGTTCAGGCGAACGCCCTGGGGCTTGGCCAGCTTAAGAGCGCCCTTCTTGATGTCATCGTTGGCGGCAGCGTTGTCGACGACGATGATGCGCTCGGCCTGAACCTTGGTGGTCCAGGTAAAGACGACCTGGCCGTGCAGCAGACGGTAGTCAAGACGTGCGAGGACGATCTTGGCGGGACCGGAGCTGTGACGGGGCGCCTTGGCCTTCTTGGCGGGAGCCGCGGCAGCCTCGACCGGTGCGTTGGGGTTGGTCAGACCGGTGCGGGCCTCGTTGATGAGGGCCGCGAGCTCGGCGCCCTTGACGGGGACGGGGCTCATAGCGAGCGTGAGCGCCAGCGGGATGTTGAAACCGCTGACAACCGTGAACTTCGTGCCGTTCTTGGAAAGCTCGACCATGTTGTTGTTGACCGAGCTGCCGAGCATATCGGTCAGCACATAGACGGTGTCGTCCGCGTTGAACGTGGCGATCAGAGCCTCAACCTTATTGGTGATGGGCTCCTTGTCGTCACGAGCAAGCGACACGACGTGGACGTTCGACACGTCGCCGAGAACCATCTCGAGCGTGTCTTTGGCGCCTGCGGCCAGGCCGCCATGAGATGCGAGAATGATCTGATTCATCTTGCCTCCTCCTTTTCGTTATGGTTATTATAACGTCTTATACGTTGCGGATATTGCTAATTAGTATAAAGACCGTTCGCGGGTGAAAATCGACCGTTGACGGGTTTAACGTACTTGAAACGTTGGGGCTGGATAGGCCGGCGCTGGCTGGATAACCCCAGGTCAGACGCCGCACACAATCCTCTATCGCACGAAGTACCAGGGGCTTTCCTGCACGGTGGGTTCCAGTGCGATGCCGGTGCGTTCCTTAAACAGATCCATGTCCTGAGATTTTTCGGTCCACCACGCGTTGGGCTTAAAGGTCATGCTCTCAACAACATGACCGACAAACACACTGTTGCGCAGCCTGGAGAAGTCGGTGTTCATGATCAGGATGGACGCGAGCACCAGCACAATGCCCAGAACCTTGATCGCGCCGGCGGACTCGGCATAGATACCAATGCCCACCAGTACGGTGACGACCGTCTCAAAAGACATTACGACGGGAACTTTCGATGTCTCGAGCCCCATGGACAGACCCTGCATATATAAGATGTAAGCCACGGCTGTGGGGATGAGTCCAAAGCCAAGGAACAGCAGCAGCAGCTGTGGCGACATTGCCGCGGCGACATCCGGCCACGGAGCCGCGATAGCTGCCATAACCGCACCGCCAAAAACAAGACCCCAAAACGTGACAGCCAGCGGGTGGACCGTCTTGGTTGCTATCCGGCTAAACACCGCGAGCGACGCACCACAAAGGCCTGCAATCACGCCCGACGTGACGCCCCAAACCGAAAAATGAAAACCGGAAAGGTCGCCATTGGTCACCGCAAGCACGCAGCCAACGATGTTAAAGACAATGGCAACGAGCTTGTTGGGGGTCACGTCCTCGCGATAAAGCACGCGGCCGAGCACGACGCCAAACACCGGCGAGGTGTAGAGCAGCACCGAGGCCGTGGACATGCCCACCTCGCCCATGCACTCGTAATAGCAGGTGTTGGCGGCGGCTAAACCGACGATACCGACAAGCGCGCAGGGAACAAGCTCTTTAGGACTTGCCTTGAACAGGGCCAGCGGACCCTGAGCCACGGTAGACCCCTCACCCGGACGGCAGCCCATAAACATCAGGACCGGCGCCAAGATAAGCGCTCCGACCAACAAGCGAAAGGCAGCCATGCTCTGGGACGAAACGCCCAGGGCCGAGATGCCGTTTACAAAGATTCCGATGCTGCCCCACATAAGCGCGGCGATCAGCACCAGCACATAGCCCAGATTGCTTTTCTTCAACGCAGCCTCCTCGGTATTGTTTCCAATATGTTTCATACTACGTTATAGTCGTTATATACATTTTTCAAGACACAAATCGGCGAGCGGAAAAATCTGCTCCCCACATACTCATTGGGGACGTACTTAAATGACTAGTCGTTGGGGATGTTCCTGAATGACTAGTCATTTAAGTACGTCCCCAACGACTAAGGCGCCGCTGGTTGAGCATAAGTCAGCGAGCGGGTCGCATTTGAGGCAAGGTGGTGTGAAACGAAAGGGCGCTGACCTTCTGGTCGCGCCCTTGAAGTTGAACGCCAGATTGTCCAAATGCGGCCCGCGCAGCGTCGAGCCGTTACGCCGTTCGGTAGAACGGCGTAACTAATACTCAAGCTTCCACATGTAGCGGCGCGTCATGTAGTCCTTGTGGGTGACGGCAGAGAGCGCACGCATGTACACGTTGTTGAGGATCGGGGCAAAGATCAGGTGGTTGAAGTACTCGCTCACGCTGTCCTTGATGTCGTTGAGGCCGAGCTCCTTGGCGTCGAGCTGATAGACGCGCTCGCCACCGTACTGGTTGACGAAGCGGATGCCGCGCTCGTCGTTGCAGCGGCTGCGGCCGACGCTGATGAGCTGGAACAGCGAGGTACGCTTGTCCAGGATCTCGAAGGGGCCGTGGAAGAAGTCGCAGGTGTTGATGGTGCAGGAGTCGATCTGCAGCATCTCCTGCACGTTGCAGATGCTAAAGACGTAGGCGGCACCAAAGAGCGGACCCTGAGCCATGACGTTGATGCAGGGCTTGTCGGCGTTCTGCTCGGCCCACTTGGCAGCAAGCGGACGGGTGTACTCGACGGCCTTGCGATAGATGGGGTCGACCAAGTCAAACGCGGCCATAGCGGTCTCGTACTCGGCATAGCCCTCGGTCTGCTGCGTGAGCTCCATGGCGATCATGGTCACGACGGCGGAGTTGGTGCGGCCCATGCAGGACTCGTCGACGGCCAGGCTGTCATACTGGATCTTGTAGTCGCAGACCTCGGTGAGGCCGGACTCGTCAACATAGATGGCGATGGTGCTGGCGCCGTGGTCCTTGGCGACCTGGGCGGCAACGATGGTCTCCTTGGTGCCGCGCATGGACACGACGACGGCCAGGGTGTTCTCGTTAACGTAAGCAGGAGTTGCGTGCACGAACTCGTTGCTGGTGTAGCTAGAGCTCACGACCTGCGTGGCCTCGTGCTCCATAAAGTACTGGGCAGGATAGTTGCCGCCGTTGGATCCGCCGGCGCCAATCCACACGACGCGCTTGATGCCGCCCTTGTCTGCCTTGTCAGCCAAAACCTGGGAGACGACATCCTTAACCTGTTCCTGAGTAGTCATCGTGCATCAGCCTTTCTTCTCGTTTGATGCTCTCGATGGCATACAAGTTACATACATGTTTTGGTTATGTCGACTAGTTGTATGCTATATTTGTCTTAGAAATTTTGCTGATGCGGTTTTCGACAACTGGCTACCAGCGGTTTTATTGTTGTATTGAATACATGCTTGCTTAGATAGGCATACAAGTTAGATACAGGTTGATCACATGAACGCTTCGTCTAAAAAGAAACTGAGCCAATACGAGCGCTTGGCGGGCATGTTGCGTGACCGCATCGCCGCCGGTATCTACGCACGCGGAGACAAGCTGCCGTCCGAGATGGAACTCATGGACGAATCGGGGCTGTCGCGCAGCACCGTGCGCCACGCCCTTAAGGTTCTCGTTGATGAGGGCCTGGTGCGCACCGAGCGCGGGCGTGGCGCCTTTGTGGCCGACACGCCCGCGCTCCACGAGAACAACCTAGTGTTTTCGAGCTATACCAAGCAGGTCGAAGGTCAGGGCATGAAGCCCACCACGCGCACCGTGGACTCGGGCTTTGCCAAGGCGGCCGGCAGCATAGCTAAGTTCTTTGACGCCGCCGTGGGCAGCAAGCTCGTCAAACTTGTCCGCCTGCGCTACCTGGACGACGTGCCGCTGTGCCTGGAGACCACCTACCTGCCGCCAAGCTTCGAGACGCTCATCGATCGCGATATCAACGGTTCGCTCTACGCGACGCTGCGCCAAGAATTCCATCGCGCGCCAGCACAGGGACATAAGACCTTTGAGGTGTGCTATGCCTCGCAAAACGAGGCGTTTTTGCTCAACGTCGAGCGCGGGCAGGCGCTGATCCTGATCACCGACTACGTCTACGACACCGACGGCCGACCGCTCCATGTCTCTAAGCGCATCCAACGCACCGACCGCGCCAAATACACCGAGCCAATCGGCTAACCTGCCAAAATAAACCTGTCCCTAAATGGTAGGTTTGGGGAGGTCGGGGAACCAGGTTGGTTTGGGTTGGTTGGGCGTGCGCTCGGCCAGGACCAACTCCATCCAGCACATGTCGTACCAGCGGCCGAACTTTTGGGCACAGCGATCGAAGGCGCCCACCAAGCGATATCCCATATGGGCATGGAAGTCCTGGCTATTGTGCGTTAGATACTCGTCGTCCTTGTCGTGCGGCACGGCGATGAGCGCACACATGTTGGTGATGCCCATCGCGATCAGGCATTGCTTGAGCGCATCGTGCAGCTTGCGGCCCAGCCCGCCGTGGCGCACGTCGCGCGCCAGGTAGATCGACGTCTCGACCGACCAGTCGTATGCCTCGCGGCTGTTGAGCGAACTCACATAGGCATAGCCTACCGGACGCCCGTCCAGCTCCATCACCAGATACGGATAGCGCTTGAGTGTACGCTCGATGCGCCCGGCGAACTCCTCAACGCTCGGCACCTCGTATTCGCAGGTAATCGCCGTCTGGCGCACATACGGCTCATAGATGGCAAGCAACGCCGGCGCATCATCGGGCGTCGCCAGACGAATCGTCGGCTCGGACATCTCGGTCATACAACCCTTCTCCCTCAAAAACAAAGGCCGCCTTGCGCCAAACCCAAGCGCAAGGCGGCCCCCGTCATCATGTCAACTTACAGGACAGCCGCCAGCGCGTCGATGTCCTCCTGCGTCGTGGCCCAGCTGGTGCAAAAGCGCACCACCGTGTGGGTATCGTCGTACTTTTCCCAGTACTCGATCGCCGCATGCTCGCGAATGCGGGCCATGTCCTCGTTGGGCAGAATCACGAACTGCTGGTTTGTGGGCGTCTCCAAGAAGAACTGGTAGCCGCGCTCGTGCAGCACGCGACGCAGCGCCTGAGCGGTCTCAATCGCCTGGCGACCAATCTCAAAATACAGGCCGTCAGTAAAGAGCGCCTCAAACTGCACGCCCGTCAGGCGGCCCTTGGCCAACAGCGCGCCGTGCTGCTTAATACGCGGAATGGGATGCGCCGGGGCGTGCATGCCGCAGAACACCACAGCCTCGCCGCAGAGCGCACCGCACTTGGTGCCGCCGATGTAGAACACGTCACACAGCTGCGCCAGCTCGGGCAGGGTAATGTCGCACTCATCGGCCGCCAGCGCATAGGCCAGACGAGCACCGTCCACAAACAGCGGAATCTCGCGCTTCTGGCACACCGCGTGAATCGCCGCGAGCTCGGCCTTGGAGTACAGCGTGCCGTACTCGGTCGACAGACTCACGTACACGGCGCCCGGGAACACCGTGTGCTCGTAGCTCTCGTTTTCGTAGAACACCTGGATATAGTTCTCGAGGTCCTCGGCGTGCATCTTGCCCTCGTAGCCGGGGATGGTGAGTACCTTGTGGCCGCCAAACTCAATGGCGCCCGCCTCGTGGCAGGCGACGTGGCCAGTCTCGGCAGCAACGACGCCCTCGTACGGCGCGAGCAGCATATCGATCACCGTCGCGTTGGCCTGCGTGCCGCCCACCAGAAAAAACACGTCGGCATCGGGGGCCTGGCAGGCCTCGCGAATAAGGTGCTTGGCACGCTCGGTATGCGCATCGGTACCGTAGCCGGGCTGCGGCTCCATATTGGTGTCGACGAGCGCCTGCAGCACTGCCGGGTGTGCGCCGTGGGAATAATCGTTGTTAAACGCGAGCATGGCAATCCTCTCTTACCGGGTATCGGCCAGATGATTCAAACGGAGCTATTGTACGCCGTTGGGATAGGCAATGCGCGCGGCAAGGCACTCAAGTGCCAGTACCAGGGCAAAACCGCAGCTCACATCAGTCAAAAAGTGCGCTCCAATCACGATGCGCCCAAAGGCGACGAGCGCCGCAACCACAGCCGCCACCCAAAAGACCATGCGACGGCGCGAAGGTTTTTCCTTAAAGGTTGCCGCGGGAAGCCCGGCGAGCATAAGACCGATCGCCGCGTGCGCCGTGTGTCCGCTCGCAAACGACTTGAACCCGTCCTTGATCACGCCGGCGGCGATATAGGTCCACTTGTCGGGGTTGCCGATTACCCACCACGGCTGAAACTCGAGCCCCGGCGTGACCTCGATCACGCGCATGCGCGGGCGCGACCACAACGGCTTAACAATGACGTTGAGGATAATGGCCTGAGCGACCCACACGGCCAGTACCATCAACGCCCAGCGCGTGAGATCGTCGGGCTTGGTCGTGCGCGTAAAGCGATAAACGATAAGGTTGGCAGCGATGACCAGCACAAACGTCAGCACCAACTGAACCGCAATGAGTTTGCCGCCAACCCGCAGGGACGAAACGATCTCGTAGCCGGTCAGGCCAACGTTGACGAGGATGCCCAGCACGGCGAGCCACTTGCTCGTCTTGGAATCGGGTCGTGCCGAGCGCACGAGCATAACGCCCGCGATGCTCGCCGTCAGCTCGAACGGCAGCTCGCCGGCGGCCTCGATAAAGCGACCGTACATGCTGCCGATGTTGAACAACGCGCTCGAGATCTGATAGTCGAAGAAACTGCCCACGCCCAGGCAAAGGGCAAGGACAACCGCGATAGCAGCGGCATCTTTCTTATAGATGTATCCGAACATGCTTTCCTTTCGATGGGGCTGGAATCAACCTGCGAGGTGGCGGGGCAAAGAACAACTGGTAGCTATGCCCCGCTACGCCCCCTACTTGTTAGTCATCGTCGCTCGCGCCTAATTGCTGCAGCAACATGAGCGCCGCGGCCACGGGGCCGGTGCCGTCGTTGGCGTCGAGACCGCGACCCAGGCCGCTGCCCGCGCCGGCGCCCGCCTTGTAGGGCACCGACAGTTTGCGGCTCTTGGGAAAGTTCACCGCGCCATAGCGGGTCTTAAGCTCAAAGGCCACCTTCTTGGGCACGTCGACGCCCAAAAACGTGATGCGACCGCCACTGAGCGTGACGCTCTCGAGCCCCAGGCGCTCGCCGCGAATGCGGATGCGCGCGCGATTGAACAGGTTGAGTCCCGCCAACGGCAGCTCACCATGCGCGGCCTCGGTCTCTTCCTGCACCTCGTCGATACTCTCCAGGTCCTCGGCCGCCGCGAGCTTGCGGTACACGAGCACGCGCTGGTCCACCGCCGGCAGGTACTCCTCGGACAAGAAGTAGTCGGCCGGCAGGTTAATACCCACGCTCGCCGCCTCCACGCCGGCATCGTCATCGCCGCGCGCCTCGGCCACTGCCTGACCCAGCATCTGCGTAAACAGGTCAAAGCCTACGCTCGACAAGTTGCCATGCTGCTCGGCGCCCATAAGCGAGCCGGCACCGCGGATCTCCAGGTCGCGCATGGCGATGCGCATGCCGCTGCCCAAGTCCTGGAACTCGGAAAGTGCGGTCAGGCGCGCTGTGGCCTCCTCGGTGAGCGGCAGCTCGCCCGGGAACATAAAGTACGCATAGGCCTGCGTGGCCGAGCGGCCGACGCGACCCTTGAGCTGGTAGAGCTGCGCCAGGCCCAAGCGCTGCGAATCCTCGATAATGAGCGTGTTGGCGGTCGCGTTATCGATGCCGCTCTCCACGATGGTCGTGGCGATGAGCACGTCGATCTTTTTGGTCGCGAACTCGATCATCACGTCCTCGACCTCGCGCGGGCTCATCTTGCCGTGCGCCACGCCCACGCGCGCCTCGGGCGCGGCCTCGTGCACGCGCGCCACGGCGTCGTCGATGGTCTTGACGCGGTTGGACACGTAATACACCTGACCGCCGCGGCCCACCTCCAGGCGAATCGCCGCGCTCACCACATCGGGGTCGTACTCTCCCACGTGCACGATTACGGGACGACGCCCGGTCGGCGGCGTGGTGATCAGGCTCATGTCGCGCACGCCGCTCGTGGCCATCTGCATGGTGCGCGGGATAGGCGTGGCCGAAAGCGTGAGCACGTCAATCTGCTCGCGCAGGTTCTTGAGCTGCTCCTTGTGCTGCACGCCAAAGCGCTGCTCCTCGTCGATGATCACCAGGCCCAGGTTCTTGGGGTTCACATCGGCCGAAAGCAGGCGGTGCGTGCCGATAAGCACGTCAATCGTGCCCTCGGCGAACGCCTTGAGCGCGCGCTTTTGCTGCGCCGGCGTGCGAAAACGGCTGAGCACCTCGACCTCAAGGCCAAACGGAGCAAAGCGCTCAAAGAACGTCTCGTAGTGCTGCTGGGCCAGAATGGTCGTGGGGCAGAGCACCATGACCTGGCGGCCGGAGTCAACGCACTTAAACGCCGCGCGCAGAGCGACCTCGGTCTTGCCAAAGCCCACGTCGCCGCACAGCAGGCGGTCCATGGGCTTGGGTGCCTCCATGTCGGCCTTAATGTCGGCGATGGCCTCCAGCTGGTCGCGCGTCTCGTCGTAGGGGAAGCTCTGCTCCATCTCGATTTGCTCGGGCGTATCGGGCGGACAGGCGATACCGGTAATCGACGAGCGGCGCGTATACAGGTCGACCAGGTCAAACGCCAGCTTTTTGGCATTCTTGCGCGCCTTGTTGGTGGCCCGCGTCCAGTCGGCGGTGTTGAGCCTGGTCAGGCGCGGTTTATCGCCGTCGGGACCAACATAGCGTGTGATGCGGTCGACCTGCTCGAGCGGCACGTAGAGCTTGTCGCCATCGGCGTATTCCAGCAAAAAGTAGTCGCGTTCCTTGCCGCCCACTTCCTGGCGCGCGATCTCGCTAAAGAGCGCGATGCCGTGGGTAGCGTGCACCACGTAGTCGCCCGGCTTAAACGGGAACGTGATCTGCGTAATGTCCACCTTGCGACGGCTGCGCGCACGGTTGGCGTCCATGCGGGCGTTGAGGTCGGCGATCGAGAACACGGCCAGGTTGGCATCGGGCACCACCACGCCCTGCGGCAGGGCGGCATCGACAAAGGTCACGCGTCCGCGCGAGATGGTGGGCACGGCGGCACCGGCGGCTGCC
>OHYL01000063.1_pt1 | contig 61321 bp, 80 predicted proteins | sample 1580261 | NCBI WGS metagenome assembly OHYL01 (sample SAMEA3882548, study PRJEB24775) | human gut metagenome | biome: human-associated habitat; feature: intestine environment; material: feces | place: Netherlands | collected 2009/2010 | reverse complement strand
GACTTCCATATTCTCCAGCTGAGAATTGAGCTCCCGACCAAACTGTTGTTGGTATTGCAGTCGCCTCGCCAACCGCCTCGAGAATCGCAGACCCGTCATCGCGCCTGCCTACGATTTTCAACTCGCCTTTTGCAAGCCTGTCTTCTTGAATATTGGCAAGATAAAGGAGCGTGTATCTATCGTTCTTCTCATCATATGTGCTTACTCGGGCAAAACCCTTGTCCAGCTTCTGTTTTAGCGTGGACTGCGACATATGCCACGTGGCTTCACGTCCATCAGGGCGGATGGGCCAAATTGCGCGCAGCCCATCAACGCCTGGCACCGCGTGATAATCCATTTCACGAGGAATGCTATCGCCAATCGCCTCTATGGTTCGGCTTCTCTCGTTGATGTAGATTGGATAAAAGAGGTTAGGCCGATCGCTTCGCGCCGAATTGGAACCGCCTCTCAGCAGCCACTTTTCCCTCAAGTTCTCCGAACTCAACGGAATAGAGTCTGCGGTCCACTTGGCACGGCGCGGCGGTGCCAAAAAAGCAAAAGACAGCGTACTCGTCAGCTCTCTTGAACTGGTTGCCGCGGGCAACCCCGTTCTTGTTTATGGTGATTGAAACCGTCTGGATACCGGTCGCGTTGGGAAAAACGCTCTCTAAAAGAAGCTCAAGCCTTGCGTACTCCTTCTCGTCGATCGTCACGATGAGTACGGAATCGTTGGGGTTGAGCAGCTGCTTGGCGAGCTTGAGGCGGCGCTCCATGAAGGCAAGCCACTTGGAGTGGCGATAGGCGTCGGAGCCGTCGACGTAATCGTTGTTGTATTTCCAGTCGCGGGCGCCAGTGTTATAGGGCGGGTCAATATATATGCAGTCCACTTTGCCTGCATAGGCAAAGGCCAAGGTTTCAAGAGCATGGTAGTTTTCGCCGTTAATGACTACTTGATAGGGCTTATCGCCAGCGCGCTCGACACGCCCAGTCTCTTTGAGGCCAGCATAAATCGGCTGGTCATATTCAGCAACAGGCACGACATCGTCGACAGCAACGGAGCGGGGCTCACATTCGTTTTCGTCATACGAGGGCGATTGATATGGCTTTAGATCAGCAACCCCCCCCCGAACGGCATTTACCAACCATAGCAGTTGGGAGCTAGAGTCCTCTTTTTTACCACGCTCGGGAAGCACCTGTACGACATCGCCCTCCATGATAGGTTTGCCATAAAGGCGAAGTCGCTCTGGACGGTTGTGTTCAAATACAAGCCCAAACTGGCGCTGCGCAGCAAAGGCGCGGATGTCGGCAGCGAGCTGACGATCGCCCAGCTTGACAGCGCGATCAACAAGGTTCTGAACGACCGCTTGCGCCGTCTGAGACATCACTTCTCCCCCTTGCACTTCTCGTCAATCCATTCGCGCAGGACTTTAGCCACCGTCTTATCCTGGCGCGCGGCATAGGACTTAAGAGCCCGCTTATCCTCGCGGGTTATCGAGAGCGTGAACTTATCTAGCTCCCTTTCGGCATGAACAGCCTGATCTTCCTCCATGATCGCCCCTCCGAATTGACCTGTTCTACGTTCCTTAATTGACCGAAATCATTTTACTTCAGAATACGTAATTACGTAATTACGTATACCAATTTGAGCCATGCATCACTCAATCACTAGTCAGTATTCGTTGACGAATCGTTGGGGATAACGAATATATCGAGGTAGACAGTCGTTTTTACCGTCTGTGAGTACCAGCAAATCGATACTCAAAACGTCGTGAGTACATTTTGAGTACCAGTCCGAGCGGCCTCTTGCGGGCGGACGCGATCTGCCGGTCAGCATTAATTGAAATAAATTGATGGCGTTGCTTCGGTAATTGAAAACACTTTAAAAAATACCAGCAAACAATAATCCCAGCTAAACAGCTTGAGAGATTGCGTGGCTGGTTTGCATGTACCACATACACCACAATGCACAAGCATCCATGGCACGCAAATAAAAAACGAGGGAGGCCGCATCCGACCTCCCTCGCAAAGAGCTATTTACTATTCCCACTCGATGGTCGCGGGCGGCTTGGACGTGATGTCGTAGCACACGCGGTTGGCTCCGGGAACCTCGGCAACGATGCGGCCGGAGATGCGGGCCAGCACGTCGTAGGGCAGCTTGGCCCAGTCGGCGGTCATGGCATCGCTGGACTCGACGGCACGCAGGATGATCGGGCGCTGGTAGGTGCGCTCGTCGCCCATAACGCCGACGGACTTGATGTCAGGCAGGACCGCGAAATACTGCCAGCAGCTGTGCTCGGAGTTGCGCTCGCCGGTCTGCTCAAACAGACGCTGGTTGTAGGCGTCGAGCTCCTCGCGTACGATAGCGTCGGCGTTCTTGAGGATCTCGAGCTTCTCCTTGTCGACCGCGCCGATAATGCGGATGGCCAGACCCGGGCCCGGGAAAGGCTGGCGGAACACGATGTGACCCGGCAGGCCCAGCGCCAGACCAAGCGCGCGGACCTCGTCCTTAAAGAAGTGGTCGAGCGGCTCAATGAGGTCGAAGTGCACGCCCTCGGGGAACGGGATCAGGTTGTGGTGGCTCTTGATGGTGGCCGTCTTGCCGCCCGTCTTGCGAGCGCCGGACTCGATGATGTCGGGGTAGATGGTACCCTGAGCCAGGTACTTGACCGGCTTGCCATCGGTCTCGAGCTGCTGCGCCACGGCGAAGAACTCTTTCCAGAACTGCGTACCGATGATGCGACGCTTCTCTTCGGGCTCGGTCACGCCGGCCAGAAGCTCGGCGTAGCGGTCCTCGGCGTGGACGTGGATAAAGTCGACGTCAAACTGCTTGGTGAAGACCTCCTCCACCTGCTCGGGCTCGCCCTTGCGCAGCAGGCCGTGGTTGATGAACACGCAGGTCATCTGCTTGCCTACGGCGCGGGCGCCCAGCGCAGCCACGACGGAGGAGTCGACGCCACCGGACAGGGCCAGAATCACGCGGTCGTCGCCGACCTTCTCGCGGAACTCGGCCGTCATGGTCTCGACCAGGTTGTCCATGCTCCAGTTGGGCTCCAGGCCACAGATCTCAAACAGGAAGTTGCTCAGCAGCTGCTGACCGTACTCGGAATGCTTGACCTCGGGGTGGAACTGCGTGGTGAAGATCTTGCGCTCGACGCACTCCATGGCGGCAACCGGGCACACGTCGGTGCTGGCGGTAACGGTAAAGCCCTCGGGCACCTCGGAGACGGCATCGCGGTGGCTCATCCACACGGTCTGCTCCATGGGCGTGGAGTTAAAGAGCTTGGCGCCTGCCGTGCGCGTGATGGTGGCGCGGCCATACTCGCCCACCTCGGAGTGGCCGACCTTGCCGCCGAGCGTCACGGCCGTGATCTGATGGCCGTAGCAGAAGCCCAGGACGGGAAGGCCCAGGTCAAAGATGGCGGGGTCGATGGACGGAGCGTCCTCGGCATACACGGAAGCCGGGCCGCCGGAAAGGATGAGCGCAGAGGCGTTCATCTCGCGAATCTCATCGGCCGAGATGTCGCAAGGAACGATCTCGGAATACACGTTGAGGTCGCGGACGCGACGGGCAATGAGCTGACCGTACTGCGCACCAAAGTCGAGTACGAGGACCTTTGCGGAAGCCTTTTGATCCATGGTTTCCCCCTCTTGTTGGCGGGGAGCCGGTGCCCACCCGCGTGAATGAACGAAAATAACTCCCATAGTGTACACGTTTATATGGGGTTTCTCGTCCCTCGCAGCCATCAGCGCACGGCAAACGCACGACCTGGGCCTTTTTTGGTGGCGATTGAAATGTTACTAAACGTCACAGATGATGTAATACGTTTGAACATTGGACGCCCTGTGCCACAATACTGCCGAACGACTCCGCCCTCGCGGCGGCAAATACGATAGGAATACCAGCATGAAGCGCATCCTTCTCATCGCCACGGGCGGCACCATCGCATCGACCGAGGACGGCAACGGCCTCTCCCCCGCCCTGACCGGTGAGGAGCTCGCCCAGAGCGTCCCCGAGATCTCGGGCCTCTGCGAGCTCGACGTCGTGCAGCCCATGAACATCGACAGCACCAACATGCGCCCGAGTGACTGGATGCGTATCCGCGACGTCATCGTCGAGGGTTATGCCGACCACGACGGCTTCGTGATTCTGCACGGCACCGACACCATGAGCTACACCGCAGCAGCGCTTTCCTACCTGATTCAGGACAGCCCCAAGCCCATCGTGCTCACCGGCTCGCAAAAGCCCATGGGCAATCCCTTTACCGACGCCAAGCTCAACCTGTACCAGAGCCTGCTCTATGCGCTCGACGAGCACTCGCACGACGTCTCGATCGTGTTTGGCGGCGTTGCCATTGCCGGCACGCGCGCCCGCAAACAGCGCACCATGAGCTTTAACGCGTTCATTAGCGTCAACTATCCGCCCATTGCCTACATCCGCAACGACCGCATTGTGCGCAACGGGCTTCACGGCACGCATCAGGGCGAAAACCCGGTGCGTTTCTACGACAGCATCGACCCGCGCGTATTTGTACTCAAGCTTACGCCCGGCGTAAACCCGGGCATCCTCGACGCCCTTGCCAATAGCTACGACGCCGTGATTCTGGAGACCTTTGGCATTGGCGGTATCCCCGAGTTTGGCGAGTCGGGCGAGTCGTTCCAAGAGGCAATTTTCCGCTGGGTCGATTCGGGTCGCACCGTCGTTATGACCACGCAGGTCCCCGAAGAGGGCCTCGATCTGGGCGTTTATGAGGTCGGCCGTGCTTACGCCGATCATCCGGGCATTCTGCGCGGCGACGACATGACCACCGAGACGCTCGTGGCCAAGACCATGTGGGCACTCGGCCAGTCACGCGATGCCGCCGAGATTCAGCGCCTGTTCTACAGCCAAGTCAACCACGACCGCATCCCGATGGCGTAATCCCTAAGGCAGTTCCACTTATCGCAGCCTCAAACAACAGGTGGTCCCCCTCGGGCCGTGCAAAAATCGGAGTATTCTGCAATTTCTCCGCCGGAGACATAGAATCGGCCGATTGTTAGACGAACTTTTAGGGCGAAGAGGCCGTCTAGTAAATATTTATTCCACATTTTTATTAAGCGTGTGGATTAACTACTGTCAAAAAGGCAAAGCCAGCCGCTCGAGCTACCATCTACGGCCGAACTGGTGCTGAATACTCGCGATTTTGCACATCGCAACCAGGGGGACCCGCCCAAAGAGCGTCAAATACAGCGGGGGAACGCCCTATTCGATACCCTCGAGAAGTTCTGACACCGTCATGCCGAGTGCGGGTGCGATCTTAAATAGAACCTTGAGCGTGAAATTTGCCGTCCCATCTTCGATTCGGTCGAGGTAGGGTCGGCTGATTCCTGTCGCCACACAAAAATCAACCTTGGAGATACCAAGGGCCTTGCGCGTCCGCTCAACTCGCTCGCCAAGAATCTGTTTCGCATGCTCATTCATGCAGACGAGTTTGAAATGGGGCAAAACAAAAACGTAAACTATAGTTTACGTTTTGCCGAATATACAGGAGTTTTCTATGTCGGCTTGCTCGATTTGCATGCGTCAGAAATCACGTTGCGCAGACGGCGCGCAACCCAAGCTTGTCGTCGTTGAGGCCGAATGCCTTTCCCCGGACGAACGCACAGCCTTTACGCTGCTATCGAGCCGTGTTGCAACCGCACTGCTCCCCGACCCGGCGAGAGGCGAGCTCGCCGCTCAATGTCAGGCGTATGGCTGCGCCCTTGACCAGGCCGTAGTAATAGCAACCAGCCAGCGTGGCCTGCCCCTTCTCTTGGAAGCCGGTATCGCGCTCTGCCTCCGTGGCGCCGGATACGAAAACGAGGCCGCCGCCGACATGGTCTTTAAACCACGATCGAGCGGCGGCCTCGCAGCAGCCATTGAATATGCGTGCAGGCTCGTTGCCTAAAAGGACAAGCTAGAAACCAAAGCCAAAGCCCGTTCCGGTAATCGCCGAATACATAAAGTAGACGTTGATTACGTTGAGGAACACGCCCGTGATGCAGCCGTTACGCAGGTAGCGCTCGCACGCAAGACGTGCCATCACAGCGGAGTCCCCGTTGTTCTTTGCCTGGCGTCCCGCCGTAAAGTACGTCGCCACGCCCAGCAGCAGGTTGAGCACCGGCAGTGCCAGCAACTCGTAGCTCTTGCCCCAGCGCGTCACCTCGCCGGCAGCATTAAACTTCGTTGCCACCTCGGGACCAATGTTGGGGATCACAAACGCCGCTACCACCAGCGGAAGCACTGCAAGCACCAGCAGCGCGATGCCCATGTAGCCGGCTTTTTTGCCATATTTAAACATGTGCGTCGTCCTTACACGTTAAAGCGGAAGTGCACGACGTCGCCATCGGCCATGACATAGTCCTTGCCCTCAATACGCAGCTTGCCGGCGGCCTTGGCGCCCTGCTCGCCGCCGAGCTCGATGTAGTCGTCGTAGCCAATGACCTCGGCCTTAATAAAGCCGCGCTCAAAGTCGGTGTGGATGACACCGGCGGCCTGCGGAGCGGTCGCGCCCTGGCGAACCGTCCAGGCCTTGACCTCCATCTCGCCGGCCGTAAAGAACGACTGCAGGCCGAGCAGCTTGTAGGCAGCCTGAGCGAGCACGTCCAGGCCGGGCTGTTCCAGGCCCAGGCTCTCCAGGTAGTCGGCAGCGTCCTCGGGATCGAGCTCGGAAAGCTCGGCCTCGATCTTGGCGCAGATGGGCAACGGCTTGACGCCATCGATGGGCGCCAGATCGTCGTTGAGCATATCCTCGTCCACGTTGGCAACATACAGGATGGGCTTCATAGTGAGCAGGAACAGGCCCTTGGCAGCAGCACGCTCCTCGTCGGTCATCTCCATGGATGCGGCGCGCTTGCCCTCGTTGAGCCAGGCAAGCAGACGCTTGGCGACCTCGAACTTGGGCATGAGCTCCTTGTCGCGCTTGGCCTCCTTCTCGAGCTTGGGCAGCTGTTTTTCGAGCGTGCCCATGTCGGCCAGGATGAGCTCGGTCATGATGGTATCGGCGTCACCGGCGGGGTCGACGAACTCGCCCGTGCGGCCCACCTCACGCATGACGTTAGGATCCTTAAAGTAGCGCACGACCTCGCAGATGGCATCGGTCTCGCGGATGTTGGCCAGGAACTGGTTGCCCAGGCCCTCGCCCTCGTTGGCGCCCTTCACCAGGCCTGCGATGTCGACGAACTCGACCGTCGCCGGCACAATGCGGCCCGGGTTGACAATGTCGGCGAGCTTTTGCAGGCGGCTATCGGGCACGTCAACGATACCCACGTTGGGGTCGATCGTGGCAAACGGGTAGTTGGCGGCAAGGCCGGTCTTTTTGGTAAGCGCGGTGAACAGCGTCGACTTGCCCACGTTGGGCAGGCCCACGATACCGATGGAAAGGGACACGACAGCTCCTTTTGGTACAAGTATTTCAAACTGCATAAGTATAGCGCCGCCGCAGCATCCGGGCGAATCCGGACACCGCAGCGGCACGAATGAAGCAGAGATAGGAATCGCTGACTAGTCTGCGAGCTTTTCCACCTGGTCGAGCATCTTGTTGAGCTTTTCCTTTGCTTCGGCCTTGACCTTCTGGGCTTCTTCGTGGGCCTTAGCCTTCTGGGCGGCCTTTTCCTCGGCCTCGGGATCGACGACGACCAGGTTGGATGCATCATGCTCAACCAACTTAAGCGCATGCTCGGGGCACACCTTGACGCAGGCTCCGCAGCCTAGGCAATATGTGGACTCCAGTGCAAAGCGACCGCTTCCCACCAAATCGCAGGCAAACGTGGGGCACACGTTGACGCACTCGCCGCACGACGTACACTTGTCAAAATCGCACTCCGGCGTGCTCACCTGCATGTTCTGGGCAAGCTCGGGGTGGTTTTGCAACGTCGAGAGCACCAGTTGGCGCCCGTGCGTGAGCGAACGGCGACGCTTGGTCGTCGTGGTGCCGCACATGGTGTTGAGCGTGCGCTCCAGCTGGGTAATCTGATGGCGATGGGCCTTGAGCTTTTGCGTCACCGAGGCCAGCGCCGCCGTCGCCGGATTGAGCTTGGTCACCGTCAGGCCCGTGGTGCGGGCGATCTTTTCCATGTACTCCTTGCGCTCGTACTCGCGGCGCTTATGGCACTTGAGGCTCTTGGGGTCGACCTCCAGGCCCATACCCGTGCCGGACCACTCCTCGGCCTTCGCAATCGCCTCGCCCAGAATATCCTCACCGCCGGTGTTGCGGCATTTATCGCACACACCCAGCGGCAGGTACACACTCACGTTGGGATAGTCGGCCAGCACCGAAAACCAAGTCTCTGCCGTAATATCGCCCACGCAGGCAACGACGACCTCGTTTTCGCGCGGCATGCGCTTGAGGGCGCGCGTACAGGTGACGTAGGCGGTCTCGTGGCTCGTAGCAGCAGAGACGATATCGTCATACAGGTTTTTGGGCGCCAGACGCGGCGAGATGATTGCCTCGGTCGGACAGGCAGCGGCACACAGGCCGCACTTGCGACAGGAGTCGAGAATCTCGATGGCGTCTTCCTCGACCTCGATAGCGTTGACCGGGCACACGTCCATGCACGCGGTGCAGCCGCTCTTTTCGTTTTTGCAGGTCAGGCACGGAATGGTGTTGCCGCGCGGACGCTCCTTGTAGTCGGCAGGATTCCACTGCGGTGCCGACGGATCGAGTGCATCGGTCACACCGCCAAGCGGGTTTTTAAGAAAGTCGAAACCCTTGCTGATCTCGATAATGTCATCAAACAGATCGTGTTCCTGCGCCATGCGCGGCCCCTCCCTGAGCAGTGCAAACAAGCAAGAGATAATGATACGCTATCGGCCCACGCCTCGGGCAAATTACACGCGGAGCATCTTTGCGGCAAATAGCCCATGGCCTATCGCCGCCTCGATCGCACAAGGTCAATCAAGTGCCAAGCTATGCCTCGCACATGAGCTGCACGAGCTTCTGTTTGGTCACCTTGGCCTGCTCGTTGGCCATATTACGCTCGTTTCTAAAGACCGCATTTGCAACACCTTGCAGGTCGACATCGGAAATCGCGCTGCACGGACCGTCCATCGAAGCCGCCGTGGGGCAAACGCACAACGGCAGCTCAGCATAAAACGCAACGGCCTTGGCGATATCGAGCATCTTGCCGCCGCCAATACCCACCACCATGTCGCAATACTCAGCCTGGGCTTCCTTAGCCATTTCGACAACGGCCTCTTCCGTACACGGACCGTTGTAAATCTTAAAGAACGGCTCGCTTAGATCTTCATCCAGAAATCCATCGACAATCTGCCTGCACAGCCGATCCTCGGTGCCCTGGTCAAACAAGACATAGGCAGCGCAGCCCAACCATGACAAATACCTGCCCTGACGCGAAAGCTCGCCCGGCCCCTGAACATACCGGCCGGGACCGCCGTAAACCATAGGAAGCGCCATACGAGAATCCGCCCTTCATCAAACAACGATTGGTGCAAAGTAACCTGACCCCTTTGCACCATAGCAAAAAGGGGCAAAGCCATCTGCTGGCTTTGCCCCTTCCTTAGCTCGATTTACTCATCCATGAGATAGTAGTGGCCCAGTGCGTCGGCACCCAGGATGGCGTTTGCGACCATCTCGGGCGTCACCTCAAACGGCATGTTGCACATGGTGTCCTCGGGCGCGCACGCGGCCTCGGCAACAATCATGGCCTTCTCGCGCGTAACCTCGGCAACGCCAAGTTCCTTCATCGTGACCGGCAGACCCAGCTCAATGCAGAAGCCCAAGACTTCCTCGAGCTTCTCGGTCGGGGCATCCTCGAGTACCAGCTGGACGATGGTGCCGAAGGCGACCTTCTCGCCGTGATACATGCTGTGGCACTCGGGCAGCATCGTCAGACCATTGTGGATGGCATGAGCGGCAGCAAGGCCCGAACTCTCAAAGCCAATGCCGGAGAGCAGCGTATTGGCCTCGATGATGTGCTCCACGGCAGGCGTCAGCGCGCCCTTCTCCAGCGCGACCTTGGCCTTGACGCCATCGGCCATAAGCGTCTCGTAGCAGAGCTTGGCGAGCGCCAGGCCGGCCATTCCGCCCTTGCCGCCGGCGCAGGTGCCGCCGTCGGCATCGTGCGTCGCCTGAGCCTCGAAATAGGTTGCGAGCGCATCGCCCATACCGGAAACCGTCAGGCGCACCGGGCTCGCCGCGATAACCGTCGTATCCATAAGGACGATATTGGGGTTCGCCTTAAGGAAGAGGTACTTGTCGAACTGGCCGTCATCGGTATAGAGCACCGAAAGTGCCGAGCACGGTGCATCGGTCGAAGCAATGGTGGGGCAAATGATAACCGGAGACTCCAGGTAATAGGCGACGGCCTTCGCGGTGTCGAGGATCTTGCCGCCACCGACGCCGACGATGATGTCGCAACCGTTGTCGCGAGCGAGCGCAACCAGGCGATCGACCTCGCCCTTGGAGCACTCGCCGTTAAAGTCCTCAAACAGCAGCTCGGCCTTAGCCTCGGCAAAGCCGCCCTCGATCTTGGCACCGACGCGCTTCTTGCCCGAAGGCGTCACGATGACGAGGGCCTTAGCGCCGAGCGGCTCGACATAGGAGCCGAGCTTGGCGAGCTCGTCCGGACCCTGGATGTACTTGCTGGGGCTATTGAAAATTGCAGCCATAACTAACCCATTCTCTAAAAAAGAAAGGGGCTCCGTACAGATACGTGCGGAGCCCCTCGTTACGATAACAAGAGTCGATTAGAAATCGATATCGGTGTCGTAGTAGCAGGCCTTGAGGATCTTCTCGAAGTCGGCAGCCTTGGTCTCACGCGGGTTCTCGGGCGTGCAGGCGTCCTGCTCGGCGTTCGCGGCGATCTCGGGCAGCTTGGCGAGGAACTCCTCCTCGGAAACCATCTGCGGGTTCTCGGCGTCGACCTTCACGCCACCATTCGCGTAATCCTTGATGGACTGCGGAATGTTGAGCTGGTCGTTGAGATCGCGAATCTTCTGGACGAGTGCAGCGATGAGCTCCTCGTTGGTCTCGCCGGGAAGGTGCAGGATCTCCTTGGCCACGTAAGCGTAACGCTCGGCAGCACGGGGATCCTTGGAGTTCCACTGGATGACCTTGCCCAGGTACATGGCGTTAGCAGCACCGTGGATGATGTGGCCGTTCTCGAAGGCAGCACCGGTCTTGTGAGCCATGGAGTGAACGATGCCGAGCAGGCCCGAGGAGAAGGCGATACCGGCGATGCACTGAGCCTCGTGCATGTGCTGACGGGCCTCATGGTCGCCAGCATAGGACTTGGGCAGCCACTCGACGATCTCGCGGATGCCGTGCAGAGCGTTGGCGTCGGTGAACATGGAAGCGCAGGTGGAAACGTAGGCCTCCATGCAGTGGGTCAGAGCATCCATGCCGGTGTGAGCGCACAGCTTAGCAGGCATGGTGTAGGTGAGCTCGGGGTCGACGATGGCGACATCAGGGGTGATGTTGAAGTCGGCCAGCGGGTACTTGATGCCCTTGGCGTAGTCGGTAATGACGGAGAAGGCAGTGACCTCGGTAGCGGTGCCGGAGGTAGAGGAGATGGCGCAGAAGTGAGCCTTCTGACGCAGCTCAGGGAAGCTGAACGGCTGGATGATATTATCGAAGGACTCCTCGGGATACTCGTAGAAGACCCACATGGCCTTAGCGGCATCGATGGGAGAGCCGCCGCCGATGGCGATAATCCAGTCGGGCTCGAACTCGCGCATGGCCTCGGCGCCCTTCATGACCGTCTCGATGGACGGATCGGACTCGACGCCCTCGAACAGCTTGACCTCGAAGCCGCCCTCTTTGAGGTCGGCCTCAACGTCCTGCAGGAACCCGCCGCGGCGCATAGAGCTGCCGCCAGAAACGATGATGGCCTTCTTGCCCTTGAGGTTCTTCACCTCGTGGCGAGCGCCCTCACCAAAGTACAGATCGCGAGGATTGGTAAAACGTCCCATACTGTGCCTCCTAAACAAGCCCCTCTTAGACTTGCGTATATAACGGAGCACCCAATTGGCTCCGTTAGGACCGTTTTGCGCGTTGCCGGCGATGACAATGCGCGATGTCTAAACGTCTCAACGCTCAGACAAACACTATTTTACCGTTCTGGTTGGTCAGTTATTCACCTAAAGCCAACAATGATGAAACGTTTTTTCTATCCCTGAAGACCCTTGTGCGGCATCCATACTCCCAAGCTGGGCAAACGTTTTATCAAGGTTGACCACATATCCCGGGCAGGACTGTGCCACTCCAAAATGCGCCCCGTTCGCCGCCAAAAATCGACCGTTTGCGGCACCGTGATACCACTCAGTCGTCCAAGGTGCCGACATTTGTGCGACATCCGTCTTCGTGGTGCAAAGGTGCATGTCCAAGTGCGGCACCCCCGGTGTGCAACATGCGGGTAAACTAGAACCTTATATAGAGAGATTTGAACCCTAACCGCAGCAAAGGAGGCCCCATGGCATTCGATCCCATTCAAGAGGATTGCCATCGCCTCGTTCTTGAGGCCTTGCGCCGCGACAATATCCCGCTCACCGACGGTGCCGCCGTAGAGCGTCTGATGGAACAATTCACCCGCAACCCCGCGCCGCTCATCGTGCACGACCGCGACCGCGCCGGGCACCTCATTGCCAAGGTAGTCGAGGCTGTCGACTACCGCATTCCCTTTATCCCTGACGATACCCAGGCAGAGCAAGAAGAGGCCGCTGCCGAGAACATGCTTCGCGAGGCAGCCGCGCTCGACCCCACCAACTGGGATGCCCAGCGCATGCTGACCGCCCTCACCGCCGAATCCAACGAGGAATACGTACAGTATCTGGTGTCCAAGTGCGACAAGGTGGAGCACGACCTGGCGCTCAAGATCGCCTCGGCGCAGGACCCCTACGAGCGCGAGGCCGCTGGCGACCTTATGCGCCGCCCCTACCTGCGCTGGCTTGCCGCCCTTGCGTCGCGCGCCCTCATTAGCGGCCGCTATCGCATGTCGCTCGAAGCCGCAAACCGCAGCCTGGACTTTGCACCCAACGACCCCGCCGGCGTCCGCCATACTGCGATGCTTGCCATGGCAAAGCTCGAATACCCTGCCGAGGAGCTCAAACGCTTTCGCTCTGCCCACTCCGTGCCCTATCTTGCCAACACGCCGCTGCGCCGTCGTCCCAAGGACGCGGAGCGCGACTTGGACCCGTGGACGCTCATCGCGCTGATGAGCGCTGCCTGGCGCGAGCTGGACTACGAGAGCGCCGAGCGCTACTTGCGCATCCTTGCACGCTCGTGCCCGCACGCAGCCGAGGCGCTCTACTTCCAAACCGAGTTTCCCGATGGCGTCTATGCCCGCGTCAACGTGGGTGTGGGCTCCACCGACGAGCTTGTCCTTGCGCTATCCGAGGCAACGCCGGTACTGCAGGAGGGCTTGGGCGCCCCCGACAACGCCAGCTTTGCCGCCTGGGTCGCCACCAACGATATCGTGCGTTCCCAGATCGACGAGCGCATCCTGCGGGCGGCCGAGCAGGGCTTGCCGTTTAAGGGAGGAGACCTCTAATGGATCCGAGCGTCTACATCCCCGCCTACCTGGAGCGCGCCTACCTTGCGTCGCACCCCGAACTCACCGATGCAGCACGCGAGCTTGTCCATAACGACGTGAGCGTCAACCCTCATAAGTATGCGCAGACCGAGCATGCCCAGGCGCTGCTGTCCTATGCCGGCGTTCACCGCCACCTGCTCGACGAGCTCCATCGCATCGAAGACATGGGCAGCGACGAGGAGTTTGAGCAGACGCGCAACCGCCTGTTCGACGATATGCGCGATGAGCTGCTCAAGATCGTCCGCATCGATGCGTATGTCCTCGATGCCCAGCTGCTCGCCATCATTTTGGCGGACACGCCCGTTGATGCCTGCCTGGGCGACCTGCTGAAGCTCGAAGCGACCGCGGCCGATTACCTGCAGCAAAGCGTGCCCGGGTTCGATATGGAAGCCCCACACTACTGGGCCAACAAGGTGCTGGCAGACGGCGTGACGACGGCCTATCTCACCGCAAGCGAGCCGGCGCTTATCGGGTGGCTCCACACGCTCGAGGCCATCTCGCAGCTGTGCATGGCGAGCGCTCGCTACCGTGCTGCCGTCAACTATTCTCGCCGTGTTCTTAAGGCGGAAGGCTATCCCACCCGAGCTGCAGGCACCGTGTTACTCGCCCTCGCTCGCCTGGAAGACGAGGACGGCTTTTTTGCCCTGGCCCACCAGCTCGAGGAGCAGATGGGGGCCGATACCCTCGAGAACTCCCCCTGGTACTTGCTCGCCCGCACGATCTTGCTGTTCAAAACGAACAAGATGCGCCCGGCGACACGCGCGCTGCGTGAGTTTGCCAACCGCTGCGAGGGCGGCGCGTTCTTTTTGCTGAACCCCATGTATCAGACGCCGTACCTTCCCTGCCGGCCCGAACCGCACGACCCCTGGGACCTTTCGCATCAGGCAGTTTGGGAGGCCGACGGTATCATCTCGGATACTCCCGACTTTGCCCCCTGGGCCAACGCTTGCGAAGACGTATCGCAGCTTGCCCAGGAATTTGCGCGCCGTTACGGCTTTTAACGGCGCAAACGCCACGACCATGTCATTCACGTTAGGAACGGCTTCATGAACTTCCGCTCATCTCTCGCCTGCACCTCGAGCGATATCGCCCGCTGGGGGCTGCGCTCCGTCCTTAAGCGCCAGGGTGGCGTACTCCCCGGCCGCATCGCCATGAAGATCGACCCCGAGCTGCTAAGCGACCTCGCGGGCCTTGTCGACCGCAGCGTGGTGATCACCGGCACCAACGGCAAGACCACCACCTCCAACCTCATCGCCGACGCCGTTGCCGCCAGCGGCGCTACCGTGGTATGCAACCGCGCTGGCAACAACATGGAGCCGGGCGTAGTAGGTGCCCTGCTCGAAGCCCGCAGCAATCTTAAGCGTGCCGGCAACGGCAAGCGCGTAGGCGTCTTTGAGTGCGACGAGCTCTACACGGTGCGCGTCCTGCCCAAGCTCAAGCCGACGTACTTTGTGCTGCTCAACCTGTTCCGCGACCAGCTGGACCGCTACGGCGAGATCGACCACACCCAGGACGTCATCGCCCACGCGTTGGAGCTTTCGCCGGCAACGACGCTCATCTATGACGCCGACGATCCGCTGTGCGCCTCGATCGCCGCGCGCGTCCCCAATACGAGCATCGCCTTTGGCATCGACGGCGCCACGGGCACCGAGTCCGATCGCATTAGCGACTCGCGTTTTTGCTCGCAGTGCAACGCGCCGCTGGAGTACGACTATGTGCAGTACGGCCAGCTCGGTACCTATCATTGTCCTTCGTGCGGTTGGGCCCGCCCTGAGCTTGTCCGTCGCGTGACGGGCGTGGAGCTCGGCTGCGACGGCTACGGCTTTGAACTGAACTTTGGACCCGACGCCGACGCACCAGCAACGCACATCGCCACGCGCTACAACGGCCTGTACATGATCTATAACGTTGCCGCCGCCTTCTTTGCGGCGCGCGAGTTGGGCGTGGACGCGGCGCATCTGCAGCCCACGCTCGATGCCTACGTCCCCGCCGGCGGACGCATGGGTCGCTGGGAGATCGCCGGCCGTACCGTCGAGGCAAACCTGGCCAAGAATCCCGTGGGCTTCGATCGACAGATCCAGTCCATTAAGACGGCGGGCGGCAGACTCTGTGCCTTCTTCCTGAACGACAACGACGCCGACGGCCACGATGTCTCGTGGATCTACGACGTCGACTTCGAGCGCATCGCCGATACCCCAGGGCTTGTCGCCTTTGCCGGCGGCACGCGTGCACACGATATGCAGGTACGTCTGAAGTACGCCGGCATCGACGCCGCCATCATCTCGAATATCGAGCAGGCGATCGGCGCCGTGGCAGACGAGATCGCCGATGACACCTTCTACGCCGTCGCCAACTACACGGCCTTCCCGCCGCTGGTCAAGGAACTCGACGAGCTTAAGGGCACCGATGCGAGCTCGGTTGCCTCCCACGCCGCAACGCGCGCCGATGGCAGCGCCGTCCCCACCGATATTGCGCCGGTCGAGCTCTCGCGCCCCCTGCGCATCGTCTACCTGTATCCCGATGCCCTCAACCTCTATGGTGACGGCGGCAACGTCATTGCCCTCGAGCGCCGCTGCGCCTGGCGTGGCATCCCCGTGCGCGTGGACGAGGTCCGCATGGGCGAGGCGCTCGATCTCACCGACGCCGATATCGTCATGATGGGCGGTGGCTCCGACCGCGACCAGTTAGCTGTGGCACATGAATTGCTCGCTCAAAAAGACAAGGTCGCGGCCTATGTTGAGGACGGCGGCTCGCTGCTCGCAATCTGCGGCAGCTATCAGCTGCTCGGCCGTTCGTACTACATGGGCGACGATCGCATTGAGGGCCTGGGCGTCATTGCCGCCGAAACCGTACGTGGCTCCGATCGCCTGATCGGCAACGTAGCCGTCAAAACCGATCTGGCACCTGAGCCCTTTGTGGGATTCGAGAACCATGGGGGTCGCACCCTGCTCGACGCGGAGGCAACGCCGCTCGGAACGTCCGTCGTCGCGGGCACCGGCAACAACGGCGACGATGGCTTTGAGGGCATCATCTACAAGGGTGTCATCGGCACGTACCTGCATGGCCCGGCGCTGCCCAAGAACCCCGAACTCGCTGACTGGCTGATCGCGCACGCCCTCGAGCGGCGCGGCGATGCGCAGGCCACAGCCCTGCTGCCGCTCAAGCCCCTCGACGACACCTGCGAGCGCGCCGCCCACGACGCCGCCATGAAGCTCCTCCCCTAACGCCCCAACCACCACAAAGGGGACAGGCACCTTTGTGGTGGTTTTGACCCGTCCCAGCGGTTTGTCTCAATCTGTAACATCTAGACCGTTAAAAGTCGTCTTACTGTTACAGAATGAGATGTTCGTCCCGACGCCTGCCTTTTGTCTCGATCTGTAACATATAGAGCCGATTTATCAGCCCAGATGTTACAGGTTGAGATGTTTGATGATCGGGATAGAGAGCCAGCTCCTATGTGGTGGTTTTTCAGTTTGCCAACGATATGTGAACGGCTAAAAAAGTCTGCTATACTCTTTCCCGCTGTCCCCATCGTCTAGCGGCCAAGGACGCCACCCTTTCAAGGTGGATATCGCGGGTTCGAATCCCGCTGGGGGCACCATTTGCATTTTGTACGAACCCGCTGGATGTCAAGTCTGGCGGGTTCGTTGTTTTCCACGTCGTAGTTCAGCGTCACTATGCACTCTTCGTCGCTCACGCTCGCCTGGTATACGAACGCCTTCAATAGAGTCGCGTCGTCCAGGGCGGAGCCGCATTGCAGGAAGTCGGCCAGCCGCTCGGGGTCTATCTGATCGTCCCTGATCGCCTCAAGGTCGAGCTTGGCGCGGTCGCGCTGATGCTCAAGCTCCGCTATGCGCTCCTTCGCGCCCGGGGCGATTATGCCCTGTTCGATGGCGTTCAGGATGTTCTTCAGGCCGCGCTCGGCGGCCGAGAGCGATTGGGCGGCCTGCTTGCGCCTCGCCGCCACCTCTGCCCCGTCCGAGCTTTCCGCCACCATGCGGGCTATCCTCAAGGCCTCCTCGCGGTCTTGCAGAAGAGCCCGCAGCGCCTTGACGATCTCGCCCTCAAGCTCCTCGCGCCTGACGGGCTTAACGCATCCGTCGTGGCAGCGGTAGTACTCGTACTTGCGGTTGCCGCGCCCGCGCCCGCTTACGCCTTGCAGGTTGCGCCCGCAGCCCGCGCAGATCGCCTTGCCAGAAAGGGCGAAGTCGCCCCAGCTCTCCGCGCTGCGCTCCTTGGCCGCGCGTATGCCCTGTGCCTCCATGAACGTCACCTCGTCGATGATCGCGGGCATGCCGCCCTCTTTGACAACGCCGCCCCACTCGTAGCGCCCCGTGTACTTCCGGTTCTTCACCATCCGCTCGACCATCGAGTAGCCGCACGGGTTTCCCTGCGAGGTCTTGACCCCGCGTGCCGCGAAGTCGCGAGCTATCGAGTTGGTGGTCTCCTTTGCTATGCGCCGCTTGAACGCCTCGCGCACGAAAGCGGCCTCGTCCTCGTCGATCACGTACTCGTCGGCCTCGTTGCTGGCGTAGCCGAACACGCGCACGCCGTTGGTCTTGCACTTGAGCGCGTTGCCCTCCATGCCGCGCCTCGTGCGGATCGCGGTCTTCTTCGACTCGCACGCGGCGAGGCCTTCGAGCAGCTTCTCGTAGATGATGCCTTCCGGGCTGTCCGGTATCTGCTCAAGCGCCGAGACGAGCTTCACGCCGCGCTGGGCAAGCTCGCGCTTGTATATTGGCGCGTCGTACTCCCCACGGCTGAAGCGATCCATCATGTACACAAGCACTATGTCGCTCTCGCCAGCGTTCGCGACCATGCGCTGGAACTCGGGGCGATCGTCGGTGCGGCCCGATATGGCGTAGTCGCAGTATTCCGCCACGATGGCGTAGCCCTCGCGTTTGCACCAGTCGCGGCACACGCGCAGCTGGTCGTCTATCGAGGCCTCGCGCTGCTTGTTGCACGAAAAGCGGGCGTATATCACCGCAGTTTTTGGCATAATTGGAAACGGCCTCCTTTCAGAGGTTCTTTGGAAAAGCCCCGCGGGCAGCGTTGCAGCGCTATGACCCCGTGGGGCTTCTTCTTTTCTATGCGTTGATGCGGCGCACGTTCTCGTATGCGAGCTCCGAGAGCAGCGAGTAGAGACCCTGGACGTCGAAGCCCTTCGGGAACTCAAGCGTCTTGGTCTCCGTCTGCACGCCTTGGACCTTGTAGTACGGGCTTGTGATGTACGCGAACGACAGCTCGGCGTGGTCGAAGCCCATACCGGCCGTCTCAAGGCGCACCCCGACGATGCTTTGGAGGTCGATGGACACGGCCGCTGCCTTGGCGCCAGTCATGCCCTGGTGGTCGATGAAGACGATTCTGCGGTCCGTGAACAGCATCTTGTCACGCACGAGCGCAAAGCAGCGCGTGAACGACTCTCCACGCATGAGATACATGCCATATTGCTGCTGAGCGGATTCGGCCGAAAGCTCAGAGTAGTGCCCCATCACACCCTGCATAACGCCACTAGTGCCTTGACCATTTATGGTTTGCTGGTCACGGTCGATTGCATCTTGTACAGCGCTCTGCGCCTGCGACACAGCTGCATTTGCCATGTCCTTCATCATATCTTTCAATGCCACGGCTACTCCTTCCTTGTTGCCGGGAAAGCCTCGGCGATTCCGTTTGCCGCCGCAAGTAATGCCTTGCGGCCCTCTTTATTCATGGCGTTAAAGAGCGTTAGTAATTCGCGCTCGGCGCTTCCCATCTGTTCGCCATCGCCCTCTTCGAGATCGAACAGTTCACCAATTGTGCATTTGAAATACCGGGCGAACTCTGCCGCAGTATCCATATCAGGACTTGTATTTCCAAGCTCGTAGTTTTGGTACGTGCGGTATTTAAGGCCGAACACGCTAGCAGCTTCTTTCTGGGTCAGCCCTGAACGCTGCCGTAGGTCTTTAAGGCTCATATCTCACCCCTAACTTAGGATAGTTGAAGCATACAAGAAACTTGTACGAATAGCAAACTTTTAGGGGTTACAGATACAAGAATCTTGTATATAGTGCCATTCAGGCACAAGAAACTAGTGCAAAGGAGGAAACAATGCTCAACAATCTTGTGTCCGAGCGTAAGCGGGCAGGCCTGACCAGAGAAGAAGTCGGTGAAAAGATCCACCGCTCCGAATACGTTATCGGCAAGTGGGAGCGTGGCGAGAGTTCACCGCTACTGGTTCCAGACGCAATCAACTTGGCAAAGCTCTACGGATGCTCTGTTGACTACCTCGCCGGGTTAGTCGAGGAGCGCACATCAAAAGGCGTAGCGGTCTAAATGTCAGCCGAAGAGGCCAAACAGAAGGAAGAGAAGCCCAAGACCGCCCGCGAAGTTGCCTTTGACGGCATGTGCTCGACGATCCGTCAGGCATACCGCGAGTGGGAACGCCAGCAGAAGGGAGAAGCGAAGGCGTGAAGCAGTGGTCTACACGTGAACTCAGATACCTCGAAGAGCACGCTGGAGACGGCGCCAAGCAGGTAGCCAAGGACCTCGGGCGCTCCATCGACTCAGTGAAGCATATGGCGCGGAAGTGCGGACTCTCACTCCGCAAGCGCAGGCAGTGCCCCCGCTGCGGCCAATGGACGTTCCGACCGCTCAACAGGGTCAACGGCTGGTGCATCGAGTGCACGAAGGAGCTTCACATGGCAGACCTCGCCGAACAGGCCAACGCAATGAAGGAGGAGGCGATCAGGGAGAAGAGGAATGACAGGCAGCGCCAGCGCTACTACAGCCAGAAGAGCAGGGCGAAAAAGGCGACAAAAAAGAGGCCCTAAAAAGCGCCCTAGCAATGACCTGCGAAAACACCGAAAGGAGAACGGAAATGCAGACAAAAAAGAAAGCGAGCGCCCCCCGCTACCACACTTCGGGCACCCGCTACGTAGCCGCCTCGAAAGAGGCTGCGACCATCATACCATTCGAGGGCAAGCGCCCGACGGCACAGGAGCAGCTTGAGCGCTCCCAGTTCAAGGCGGGCGTCATGGTCGGCTTCCTCGCGGCCCTCATGATCTTCCTCGCCGTGCTCTGGCTCTGGGTCATCCCCACGATGGACCAGGCTGTTGCCGACGCCCAGCGAGCCGTGGGCAGCATGGCGGTGCTCAATGCGTAACGACGAGATATACCGCCCCAAACCCCAGAGCAACCAGCTTGAGATCTTCGGCCTGGGCATGGCTGGCGAGCAAGACGTTGCCGAGGCCAAGAAGTGGATCGAGGCCAACCCCGAGGCGTGGCGGTTCATGCTCTCCAACGCCCGCCGCCTCAAGGAGAAGGGCTACGTGTCGATCAACTACCTGGTGAACATGGTGCGCAACGAGCTGCACGTTGGCTGCAAGAACGGCATAGCCCCAGCCCTTGCCCGAATCATGGAGGCGCGGTACCCAGAGCTGCGCGGAGCCTTCAACAAGCACCGCAGCCAGAGCGATGGGTTCAGCGAATGAGCTGGCAGCGCACCCTTGCGGCCACGGCGCACATCACCATGCACCCAGCAGAGCTTGTTGGAAAGCAGCGCCCTATGACCGACTACCGCAACCACCGCACCTACACGCCGACCAAGACGCTCAAGGCCGAGAAGGCCATCAAGGACGCGTTCCGCGCGGCATACGGCGAGACCTTCGCCGACCACGACGGCCCGGTCGTGATGCGGATCTCGACCACCAGGCCGCTCGCGAAGAGCAACCCGAAGTACTGGGAGGGCCGCGCCGACCTCGGCAAGCCCGACTGGGACAACCTCGGCAAGCTCGCCTGCGACGCGCTCAACGGGATCGCCTTCAAGGACGATTCGCAGGTCGACATGGGAGCCGTCACCAAGCGCCCGAGGTCGCCATACGGCACCAAACCACGCATAGACATCTACATCGAGTACTTCGTCGAGGAGTACGTGAAGGAGAAGAAATGAACGCCAAATACTTCGAAGAGAACGGCTTTGAGGACTTCCACGGGACCAAGTTCCACAAAGCAGTGCTCGACCACGCCGCCTGCATCGCGAACAACCTCATGTTCGACGCCACGCATCCTGACAACAACGACGGCGAGACGGCGGCAAACGCCTACCACGTGATGATCGCGCTTTGCGAGGCCGGGCTTTCCAGGATCGACGAGAAGTGCGTCGCCAAGAGCCGCGAGTTCATCGCCGACAAGATCAAGCCCGTCAGCGAGGAAGAGCGCGAGTTCGGTCGCGCGTTCCTTGCCGCCGTTCTCGGCATCAAATAGGAGGTAACGACATGATCAACGAAGCCACCATCCAGGCGCAGTTCAAGCAGGCCACCGTGAAGGGCAGCGTTGCGACCCTGCAATTCGAGATCCTGACCGACAACGCCGACGCCTTCCGCATCACCAAGCAGAGCGGCAAGACGGTTTTGCTCACCGTGGCTGAGCAGCAGCAGGCCATGGACTTCGACGACGAGACGGGCGAGATCTATGGCTAAGGAAACCGAACCGCAGCAGGTCGAGGCAGAGGTCATCGAGGCCGAGGCCACCACGCTTGAGGTCACCTACACCGAGGCCACTATCGCTTCGAACATGGACGCGTTGGAGGCCCACGTGAAGAAGGTCGTGGCCGACTACGAGGGCGCCACCTACGACCTCGCGAGCGCCCAGGCCATCAAGGAGGCCAAGCACGACCGCAGCTACCTCAACGGCATCAAGAAGGAGATCGACGAGCGCCGCAAGGCCGTGAAGCGCGAGTACAACAAGCCGCTCGACGCATTCGAGAGGCGCTGCAAGCAGATCACGGCCATCATCGACGAATCAACCGACGCCATCAAGGCGCAGCTTGACGAGGCCGAGCAGACGCGCAAGGACGCGCTCTACTCGCGCCTACAGCAGCACTACGAGGAGTTCGCGGGGCTGCTCGCGCCGGTCGTCCCCTACGAGCGCCTGCATGAGCCGCAGTGGCTCAACAAGACCTTCGGCGAGATCAAGGCGCAGCAGGCGCTTGAGGCCAAGGTGTCCGACGTGGCCAGAGACTGGGAAACGCTCAAGGCCCAGCAGGAGGCGATGCCGCACTACGCCGACGCGGAGCGCGAGTTCTTCCGCACGCTCGACCTCGGAGCCGCCTTGAACGCGGCGCGTCTGGCCGACGAGGAAGACCAGCGAATCGCCGAGCTGAAGGCGGCCATGGCACCCGAGCCTGAGCCGGAGCCTGAACCTGAACCAGAGCCTGAGCCAGAGCCGATCGCAGCGCCCGAGCCTGAGCCGATGCCCGCGCCAGTGCCAATGCCCGCACCAATGCCGGCACCCATGCCAGCACCGGTCGCGGAGCCTTTGGAGGCGTGGACGGTCGAGGTGCCGAGCGCCACGCGATCGCAGATGCAGGCGCTCGCATCCCTGCTCAAGGCGCAGGGAATCACCGGAAGCATCCGCCGGGGCACGCCAGCCCAGGTGGCAGCGAGGATGGAGTAGACGATGGCAGAAGACAAGCACATGACGCTGGCCGAGGCCGTGGCCCAGGTGCAGCGATCCGTGGTGGTGCCCAAGGCACGCTACAACGCCCACGGCAACTTCTACTACCGCAGCATGGAGGACATCGTTGCGGCGCTCAAGGAGCCGTGCAAGGCGGCGGGAATCGCCTTCACGCTCAACGACTCGATCGAGCAGATCGGCGAGCGCTACTACGTCAAGGCCACGTGCCGCCTGTTCTTCGAGGACGGCCACGGCGAGCCTTTGGAGATCGATGCGTACGCCCGCGAGCCTTTGAGCCAGAAGGGCATGAACGAGGCGCAGGTCACGGGTTCCGCGTCGAGCTACGCCCGCAAGTACGCGCTCTGCGGAGCTTTCGACATCGACGGCACGAGTGACCCCGACACCCTCATGGGTGACGGCAAGCCCGCCGAGAAGGAGCCGCCCGAGTTCGGCCAATTCATCGCCAAGTCCAAGAGCTGCGGCACCTCCTACCAGTTCGAGAGCCGCCAGCAGTACGAGCAGTTCAAGGCCAACCCCGGGTGCTGCCCGTCCCCCGCATGGCAGGTCGTGTAGGCCATGCAAGACCTCTACGCCGAGCGCATGCAGCTCTTCGACAGGCTCATGGACGAGCTTCAGGCGCTGCGCAACAGCGGAAGCCAGTACGCCGAGAACGAGGCCGAGTACCGCAAGGCGCTGCGCATCGCGATCCTTGAGGAGCGATCCAAGGGGACGCCCGTGACGGTGATAAGCGACCTCTGCCGAGGCCGTGAGGACATAGCCGAGCTGAAGCAGCGCAGGGACTGCGCCGAAGCGCTCTACAAGGCGAGCCAAGAGGCGATAAACGTGTACAAGCTCAAGATCCGAACCGTCGACGAGGACATAAAGCGCACCTGGTCGAACGGGACCGGCGAAGGGAGTTACTAAATGTCGATCAACCGAGTGAACATCAGCGGGAACTTGACCCGCGACCCCGAGCTGCGCGCCACAGCAGGCGGCATGCAGGTGCTGGGCTTCGGCGTCGCGGTCAACGACCGCCGAAAGAATCAGCAGACGGGCCAGTGGGAGGATTACCCGAACTTCGTCGACTGCACGATGTTCGGCAACCGCGCCGAGAGCATGGGCCGCATCCTGCACAAGGGCATGAAGGTGGCCATCGAGGGCAAGCTGCGCTATTCGAGCTGGGACAAGGACGGCCAGCGCCGATCCAAGCTTGAGGTGATCGTGGACGAGATCGAGCTCATGAGCCAGAAGCAAGCCCCGGCGGCACCGCAGGGATACCAGCAGCAGTACGCGCCGCAGCCCGCCCCGCAGGCGGCGCCGCAGCAAGCGCCCATGCCGCCCGCCCAGGAAAGCCTGTACGACGGCGACATCCCGTTTTAGGGGCGATGGCGGCATGCAGGTACTGGACTCGCTCATAGACGGGCCGCTTAGGCTGCGCAACCGCAGGGAGGGCGACGAGCTTATCGGCATGATCGTCCGGTACCTGCGAACTGGCGAGCAGCCCGAGCCTCGGACGGACGCCCAAGAGGCCGTGCTGTTCGCCGTGCAGCCAGTCATGGAGACCTCGCGCAAGCGCATCGTGGCGGGAGGATCGGGCGGCAAAGCGGCAAGCAACGATGCAAGCAAACCCGAGAGCAAACGGGCAAGCGAAACGGGAAGCAAACCGCCAAGCAAAAGCGGAAGCAAAACGCAGAGCAAAGCGGCAAGCAACGATGCAAGCAAACCCGAGAGCAAACGGGCAAGCGAAGAGGAAGAGGAAGAGGAGTCAGGAAAAGGGATTAAGGAAAGAGGGAAAGCGGCGCGTTTCCGCGCCCCCTCTCCCGCCGAGGTCGCCGAATACGCCCAGCAGTTCGCTGCGAACAAGGGCCTCGACCTCACCGCCCTCGATTTCGACCCCGAGCGCTTCGTCGACTTCTACGCCCAAAAGGGCTGGATGATCGGGCGATCGCACATGAAGGACTGGAAGGCCACGGTGCGCAACTGGGTGCGCACCTCGAAGCCAAAAAACGGCATGGCAAAGGAGGTGCCAGACGATGGATTTTCGGCCTACGACTGAGTGCCCGCACTGCGGCGCGACCCTCAAGGCCCGCACCACGCGGCTCGCTGGGCGGACGCTGTTCTGCGGCTACGAGCAGTGCGGCTGCGCAGGCGCCGAGGCCGAGCGCGAGAAGGAGCGCCAGGTCGAGGCCGAGGCGGCTCGCAAGGCCGAGCTCGACAGAGCCATGCACGACTGGAAGCGGGCGGGCGTGCCCGAACGCTACGTGAGCCTCGACCACCCGTTGGCGGCCGAGATCGCCGAGTGCATGAAGCGCGGCCAGTGGGTGTATCTCTGGGGAGACGTCGGAACTCACAAGACCACCTGCGCCGCGGCCGTGGCAAAGCGCCTGGCCGGAGGCAAGCGGTCGGTGCTCATGGCCCCGATGTACCGCATCCTCGACGAGATCCAGCGCAGCTTCCACGACGGCGGCGACCCGCTCAAGCGCTACGCCGAGGTGCGCTACCTGATCGTGGACGACCTGGGCAAGCGCAGGCCGACGGGTTTCGTTTTGGACAGCCTGTTCAGCCTGATCGACCAGCGCTACTCCGCGATGCTGCCCACGCTGGTGACAACGCAGTACAAGCCAAGCGACCTCGTGCGCAGGCTTGCCGAGCAGGGAGACCCTGACACCGCGAAGGCAATAGTGTCGCGGCTGAGGGGCGGCGCGAGGGTCGAGCACTTCGATGGCCCGGACGGGAGGCTGCAATGATCCTCGATGCGGGGGTGCTTCGCGGCTACCCCAAAGAGCGAGCCGAGCTTTACGGCAAGCCCCACCTGGGGGCGCACTACACCCACGGAAAGGCCTACGAGGCGCTTTCGCCCCGATGCTGCGTCTGCGGCAGGCGTGCCGGAAGCGTGCACCACGTGGCGCACCGGTCTTGGGGCGAGACGTTCCGCCTGGTCACGCCGTGCGGCACCTGGGACTTGCGAAGCCCGCTGTTCTGCCTCTGCGGCAGCGGCACCACCGGATGCCACGACAAGTTCCACGGCGGGGCGCGGCTCAAGGCCGAGTGGCGCTGGCGGCATCCGGTCTACGAGGAGGCCTGGTGGACGGGCCAGCTGTTGCAGGTCTACGAGCCGCACGACCCCGGCCTCTACGAATACGGATATTGGCTGATCACAGACCGTGACAGCAACGAGATGATACGAGAAGGGATATGACCCATGGAAATCAAGACATGCGAGCAGTACGTGCTCGACCAGCTGGAGCAGGCGCGGGCTGAGCGCGATTGGCTGCGCGAAAAGCTTGAGCAGGCGCAGGACGAGGCAGAGGAGCTGCGCGGCAAGCTCATGGAGCGCGGCGAGCACGATGCCTCGAAGGTCGAGCAGGCCATCCGCAAGGAAGGCCGCCGTAAGCTCTACCGCGACGGCAGCGGCTACCGCACGAGCGTGGAAGACGGCGGCAAGCTTATTCCGTTCTCTGACTGGTGCATCGAGCACGTCGGCTACTCAAGCCTGCGCTGCGGCATGACCAAGAGCGAGTTCATCGCCTACTTCGAGCCTGAGTTCCGAGAGGAGTACGACGAGCTGGTCAACGAGTGGAAGGCGGGCCAGGAATGATACGCATTTACGAGCGCTCGCTTTGCCAGAGCTACGCGAGCGCCTACCGCCAGGGCATCCTGCTCGCCAAGACCGACGACGAAGCCGAGGCGCTTTCGATCGTCGAGTCGCTGACCGACGACAGCTACCAGTGCTTCGCGCTGCTGGAAGACGGGACCGTGCTCGATCTGCGGGGCCGGTTCCCCGGGTGTGTGGAGATGGGCGGTGAGGAGGAACGCGATGGCTACCGAGATTGAGCCGCTGATCATGCCGTTCAACCCGCTTTGGGTCACCACCAGCAAGCGCGAGTATCGAGAGGCTGTGCGCAGGATGGGCGAAGAGCCAGGAGACACCAAGGGCAAGGACGGCCTCACCAGCTGCATTCCGGGCAAGGGATGCGTGGTGTGGATCAGCCGCAAGGTGAAGGCCCCGGACCTGTACGCGCTCGCCGCCCACGAGGCGACGCATGCGGCGTGTGACATGCTTGCCAGCATCGGGGAGGACACGCCCGCCGCCGAGGAGCTGGCCTACATGGTGCAGACCATCACGGCGGGGATCATCATCGCCTGCGGAGGTTCCGATGGCGACGATTAAGCATCCCGACACGTTCAAGTGCGACGTGTGCGGAAGAGAGATCGAACGAGCCCATTCCATCACCCTCCCCGTGAGGTGGACGACCGAGCAGAACGAAGGAAGGCCGTGCACTCCCTACGTTAAAGAAGAGACGATTGACCTCTGCGACGAGTGCTTCGAGAGGGCCGTCGTCATCGAGGCGGCGGGATGCATGGGACGGAACAGCTACCGATTAGCAAGCGAAGAGGAACGAGGCGCCTACGATGAAGCTCAAAACCCGATCAGGGAGATTAGGAAGGCCAAGACACCGCCGTGCACCCAATGCGTGCACTCGCGCTTCAATGCCTTCAACGGCGTGACCATCTTGTGCGACAGCGGGGCATACCTCGACCACGTGGAGCGCACGTGCTGCGAGCGCTACGACAATTTCGTTGCAATAGACGTGCGCGGAACCAGGTGGTGTCGATTCGAGCAGAAACCGCCGAAGGCCGAGGACGGTGACGAGTCATGAAGGCTATCGAGGCGCCGAAAAGTATCGAGCCGTGGCGCATCATCTGCGCGGCTCAAAGCGAGCCTGATTACAGCGAAGAGCGCTACATGTTGATCTACGCCGGCGATGGAAGCGACGACTATTACGACAAAGGCTACATCTTGCTGGAGGGCTGGCACTGCTCCTGCTACGACTGGCCCGAGGTCGATTGGGACGCCACCTATTACGAGGAAGACGAGCTGCTGAAGATTGCCGACATGCGCAAGCGCAACCCGTCGGACGGCGCCGAGCGCCGCTTCTTCATGCTCGTCGAGCAAGCATTGGGGGCGCACCAATGAAGTACGTCTCGCTTTTCAGCGGCATAGAGGCCGCGACCGTGGCGTGGGAGCCGCTGGGCTGGGAGCCTGTGTGCTTCGCCGAGTTCGACGAGTTCCCCAGCGCCGTTTTGGCCGAGCGGTACCCCGAGGTGCCGAATATCGGCGACGTTACCAAGATGAACTGGAAGAAGTACCGCAACAAGGTGGATCTGGTGGTGGGCGGAAGCCCATGCCAATCCTTCTCGATCGCGGGCAAACGGGAGGGGTTGCAAGGTGAGTCAGGACTCATGTTCGAGTACATTCGAGCGGTACGTGAGATACGTCCTCGATGGTTTCTTTGGGAAAACGTCCCGGGAGCGCTCTCAAGCGAGAATGGGGAGGCTTTCCGACAGCTCCTGTCCGAAATGGACAAGCTCGGGTACGGTCTGGCGTGGCGGGTACTTGATGCGCAGTTCTTCGGAGTGGCCCAGCGACGCCGCCGTGTCTTTCTTGTCGGACATCTTGGAGCCTGCCCCCCCGTCGAGGTACTCGCTGAGCCGGAAAGCCTGCGAGGGGATTTTGAATCGAGCGCGGAAAAGAGGGCGAGCCTTGCCGAAGAGGCTGGAAGAAGCCCTCGTAGCGCAGGCTTCAAGTACCACCAGGGAGCAGGCGCGGGAGGAGTAGGCGCGGAACCGGAGCAGTCCCCCACGCTCACCGCCGATTGGCACAACCCGGCCGTGTACCCCATCGACGAGCCGATAACGATGGCCGACCTCAACGCCAACACGGCGATCGGATACGACATGGTGGGCACGCTCAAGGTTGGCGGCGACGCGCCGTCGGTGTGCCTGTGAGCGCCTGCACGCTGCTCGTCCGTTGCGGATGCGCGGGCGGCGGCAAGGGCGCGCTGGTGAGCGACGAGGTATCGCTCACCCTATCGACGAGCAACACTCAGACGCTTTTCAGCGAGGAAGGAGGCGACATGGTTGTGCGAAGGCTCACGCCGCGCGAGTGCGAGCGGCTGCAAGGCTTTCCCGACGATTGGACGAAGATACCCTATCGCGGCAAGCCATCAGATGAGTGCCCCGACGGCCCCAGGTACAAGGCGATCGGGAACAGCATGGCGGTTCCCGTGATGAAGTGGATCGGCAAGAGGATCGCCATGGCCGAGGCGGGTGAGATTTCATGAGCTGCGATTCGTTTGAGTGGGCGTGCGAAAGATGCGGCAGGACGTACCGCAATCCGTTTTTCACGTGCTACCCGCGCGAGTTTTGGAAGGACAACAAGAAGCGAGCCGGCGAGGTATGCGAAAAGTGCCGCAACGAAATCGACTATGACCAAGTTCGCCGCAGGAAAGCGAAGGCAGGCGAGGCCTCATGAGCTACGACATAAGGCTGTGCGACCCCGTGACGCACGAGACGTTGGAGGTCGATTCTCCGCATCTCATGGCGGGCGGAACATATGCCCTGGGAGGCACGACCGAGCTTTGGCTGAACGTGACCTACAACTACGGGAAACACTACCGCTGCTTGGGAGAGCGCGGCATCCGCGAGATCTACGGGAAGACCGGGGCCGAGTCGGTACCGATGCTCAAAGCGGCGGCCCTGCGGCTCGGCAACGACGTTTCCGACGACTACTGGGAGGCTACCGAGGGCAACGCCAAGCGGGCGCTGTTGCAGCTGCTCGCCATGGCGAGGATGCGCCCCGACGGCGTATGGGACGGCGACTGAGAGGAAGGAACCTAAATGAAGAAGGCGATGATCGTCCAGCCAATGAACGGGCTTGGCGAGGAGCAGATACTTGAGGCCCGCACGAAGGCGGTCGCAGAGCTTGAGCGGCGCGGATACGAGGTCGTGGACACGTACTTCAAGGACGGCCTCGCGGTGCCGCACAAGGTCGTGAACGAGCCGCTGTACTACCTAAGCCAGAGCCTCGCGAAGATGGCCTGCTGCGACGCCGTGTTCCTCTACGAGGGATGGGAGAACGCCAGGGGTTGCAGGGTTGAGCGCGCCGCAGCCGTGGCATACGACCTTGAGATCATCGGCCACGACATCCCGTGCACGGGCGGTGCCCGATGAGCATGGTCGTCTACGAACCACCCAGCGGGTGGAACCTTCCGCCCGGCTGCTTCGAGGGAGACCCGAACGCGCCGTGGAACCAGGAGAAGCCGGAGCCATGCTGCGAGTGCAGGTGGTTCAAGCCAACCGACGGCGACGACGGCGTGTGCGGCCTTGAGCTTGAGGCGGCTATAGCCAACGAGGAGCTTGCGGGCAAGAGCATGGCCGACGCGGCCAACAAGGCCGTCGACTGGGCGCTCGACCATCTGAAGGACGGGAGTGAGATCGCTTGCGAGCACTTCAAGCCCTAGCCGCCTTGGCCGTGGCGCTGCTGCTGGCGGTGCTGGCCCTTGAGTTCTATGTGATCCGCATGCTGGCGGCGGGGCTGGTGGTTCTGGCCCTGCTCGCCTGCGGGTAGGAGGTGGCAGATTGACAAACTGGGAACGCTACTTCGGTTCGCCCGAGGCCGCCATGCGCATGGAGGTGCGCGTGATGACGTGCCCGCTGCTCATCGTGGTGGACGAGCTCGACCCGCACACGCGGTGCGCGAAGCACTCGCACCGCGTCGCCGAGTTCCCGCAGTGGGAGGAGTACGCGGCGTGGCTGCATGCCGAGCACGACGACGGAACGATAAGGTGGGACGAATGAGCCGCCCGGGATGCAACTGGGGATGCCTGCTCATAATAGCGGCATCCCTGCTAATAGACGGATTGATGCTGTGGGCGGCGGTATCGCTGGCCCGCATGATCATTGGAGGTTGACATGGGATACAAGAAGTTAATGGATGCAGCCGGTGTTGTCGTGTCCATGCTCGTGATGCTCTTCCTGGTGCTGCTCGTGTGCTACGGCATCGTGTGGTGCATCGGCGGGATAGCGGCGATGCTGGCATGAGTGGCAACCCGCGCAACCGCAACGGCAACGCAAGGCGCAAGCTGAGAGCGAGGCTGAGGGCAGAGGGAAGGCCGTGCCACATATGCGGCCAGCCGATAGACTACAGCCTGCCGAGCGGCGACCCGTGGAGCTTCGAGGTGGACGAGCTGCTGCCCGTGTCGAGGGGAGGCAGCCCGCTGGACTACTCCAACGTGGATGCAGCCCACAGGATTTGCAACCAGCGGCGCGGCAACAGGATGCCGGGCGACGCCAAGCAGTACCAGATACGCCGCACGCGGCTGTTCTGAGGGAAAACATAGCAATGCACCAATAGGGGCGCGGTCGTTTCGGCGGTCGCGCCCTTTCTTTTGGCCCCAAGCGCCGAAGCCGCCGAAAAGAGGCGGGGCGGTCGCCCCTCCCCCGGGTCGGAAGGCCACCCCGGCCGCCTAGGGCCGATTTCCCCCCCGCCCGTTCCGAACGATTTCGCTATCTCACGCCGCCATTACGATTCCCCGCGAAGAAGGAGGGAATCATGGCCGAGAACATCGAGATGCCGCAGGAAGTGGCTAGCGACCCCGTGCAAGCCGCCATCTGGGAGCAGCTGACCGCGAGGCGCACGTTCGTGCAGGAGGATGCGCCGACGCTGGCGCTGCTCTGCTACTGGCACGCCGTGGCGAACCAGGCACGCGAGGCCATGGCCCTCGGTGGCAACGAGATCGAAATACTCGACGCCACCGCATACAAGCCGATCAGGGGCAAGGGTGGCAAGCGGCTCAAGATGATGCGCAAGAATCCGGCGCTGACCGTACTGAAGGAGGCCAGCACCGAGATCAGGGCGCTGTCAGACCAGCTCGGCCTGTCCAAGTCGGCCCGCAACGTCACGGTGCAGCAGGCGCGACCCGCGAGCGCCCACGGCAAGCTGCTCACGCTCATGTTCGACGACCGCGAGGCGCGTGCCAAGGCGGCAGGCGCGTGATGCAGGCGAGGCAGACCCCGACATACGAGGCGAACATCCCAGAAAGGCTCGACGGAGACGGCCCCATGGCGGCAGAACTGGCATCCGCGTACTTTGGCGACCCGCTGCCGTGGCAGCCGCACCTGCTCGACGCCATGCTCGCCCGCGACGGACGCGACAAGTACCTGCTGCGCTCGATCGGCATATCCATCCCGAGACAGAACGGCAAAAGCTGGGACGTTCGCGCCCGCTGCTTCCACGGAGCCCTCAACGGCGAGAAGATCCTGTACACATGCCAGCACGGCGACACCTCAGACCAGATGTTCCAGGAGCTTTCAAGGCCATTCGAGGACGAGGACGAGCCTGAGCTTAACGACCTGCTGCTCGCCGTGCGCAAGACCAACGGCCAGCAGGCCATCAAACTCAAGAACGGCGGTCTTATCCGCTTCACCACGCGCACCGACTCGCTGGCGCGAGGCAAGACCTACGACGTGCTCATTTACGACGAGGCGCAGGAGCTTACGGCCAAGCAGCAGGCGGCTTCGCTGCCCGCCATCTCGGCAGGGTCGAAGCACAACCCGCAGACGATCTACCTTGGCACGCCGCCAGGCCCAGACAACGTGGGCACGGTGTTCCGCGACCTCCACGAGGACGTTCACAACGGCAGGTCTGAGATGGGATGGATCGAGTGGGGCGCTACAGAGATCGGCGACGTGCACGACGAGTCGCGATGGTTCGAGTACAACCCGTCTCTCGGCACGATCCTCGACATAGAGGCCGTACGCGGCGAGTCCGAGCAAATGCAGCCCGACGTCTTCGCGCGTGAGCGCCTTGGCTGGTGGAGCCCAATCGGCGGAGCCGACTCCTACGCGCTTTCGAGCGCCAAGTGGAAGGCGTGCGAGGTGGCGGGGCCGATGCAGGGAGGCAAGCTCGCGTTCGGCGTGAAGTTCTCGCCCGATGGGTCGCGCGTTGCCGTGTCCTGGGCGAAGGCGGAGCGCGGTGCCGGCTCCTACGTCGAGCTTTACGACCTCATGGGCGCCGAGGGCGGCACTGTCGGCATATCCGACATGCTGCTGCGCAACCGCGAGGAGATCGCATGCATCTGCATCGACGGAAAGAGCGGAGCGGACGCGCTGAAGCAGCGGCTTCTGGACGGCAGGATGCCGAAGTCGGCGATCGTCATGGGCAGCACCGCGATCGTGCAGGCTGCTGCGACGATGCTGGCCGACGAGGTTAATGCCGGGACAACGAGCCACATCGAGTCGCCCGCGTTGGACGATTCCGCAACGAAGTCGATCAAGCGCGACGTAGGGCGCGACGGCTGGGGCTTCGGCGACGGCCCCGACTCTTCATCAGCGCCGATCGAGAGCGCATCGCTGGCCCTATGGGCGGCGAGGACAACCAAGAGAGACCCGAGACGTAAACAGGAGGCAAGCTTCTGATGGCAGCAGTGAACATGGAACTGGCCGGGCAGGTCGCAGCGGCGGAAGGCCTGCGACACGAGGACAAGGCGCTCGTGCGCGAGCTTATGGACACGTGGCGCACCCACCGATCCCGCAACATGTTGCGGGAGGACTACTACCTCGGACACGTCGGCGTCAAAGACCTTGGCATCGCCATGCCGAAAGCCCTCGCCAAGAAGATCAACCCGCGCGTTGATTGGCCCAAGAAGGCGGTGCACGCCCTGGCAGACCGCTCGGTGTTCAACGGCTTCACCGCCGACGACGATGCCGTTACCGTGCAGCTGCGCGACATATGCGCCGACAACCAGCTCGAAGCGCTCTACCGCAAGAACCTTATCGGTGAGCTGAAACACTGCTGCGGCTTCTGGACTGTCACGGACGGCGGCGGCAAGCCCATCATCTCAGCATACCCGGCAACCGCGGCGGCGGCGATCTGGGACGACGCGCAGAAGCGCATCAAGGCAGGTCTCGTCGTGGCCGAGTCGAAGAAGATGCCGGGCGACGCCGAGCGCGTGCCAACCGTCGTGCACCTGCTCACGGAGGACGCGCTGGTGGTGCTTACGCGCGGCAGCGGCCACTGGGTGGCCGACTACATGGAACACGGCATGGGTCGCTGTCTCATGGAACCTATGCCCTACGACGCCACGCTTGAGCGACCGTTCGGCTCCTCGCGCATCAGTCGTTCGGTCATGAGCATCACAGACGACGCCATACGCCAACGTGCCCGCATGGAGGTGGCGTCTGAGGCCGCGACGCTGCCGCAGACCTGGCTGCTCGGCACCTACAAGAAGATGATCAACGGGCAGAACAAGTACGACGCGTCGATGGGCGCGGTCAACGAGATCACCAAAGACCCTGACGGAGACTCGCCGACCGTGTGGCAGTCGGCCCAGTTGCAGATGGCGCCGCTCACCGAGTACCTGCGCCAGCTAGCATGCCAGATATCGGCGGTCACCAACGTTCCGGTGTCTTTCTTCGGCGTGAGCAACGACAACCCATCCTCTTCGGATGCCATCGCCGCATCGCTCGAACCGCTCGTGATCGATGCGAAGAACCTCAACCGCGAGAATGGCAACGCTTTGCGCAACGTGGCCTACATGGCGCTCGCTGTGGCGAACGGCACGGACTACGAGACCGAGCGCGATGCCGGCTACAACCTCAACCCGCGCTTCATGTCCCCGGCCTACCCGTCGATCGTGAGCCTGTCCGACGCCGCGCTCAAGCAGGTGCAGGGCCTGCCGAAGCTCGCCAACTCCGACGTGATGCTCGAAATGCTCGACTACACAGACGAGCAGATCCAGCGCATCAACAGCGACAACAAGAAGGCGCAGGCGAGCGCCGTCGTGGCCTCGCTGTTCGAGCCGAAGGAGGGCGAGGATGGCGGAGATACCTCGCAGCCTGCTTAACGAGCTTACGGACGAGATCAACGCGCTATCTTGGATGGCGCAGCGCCAAGCCAGCGACGCGCTCACCCGCTTGGTGGCCGACTGGGAAGCTAGCGGGAACGGCGACATAGCGGCGCTGCGAGAGGCTGCCTACGAGGTGATCGAGACGGCTTGCGGCTACTATGCAGACACCGTTGCGGCTGGCCGCGCAGCCGAGTTCTATGACGCCGTGCGCAAGGCGCAGGACGCGCCCGGGAAGTACGCCGCCGTCGCCGAGTCGCTGCGCGACCCCCAGGCGACGTACGGCTCGGTGAAGGCGTTCATGGTAAGCGTGGTGAAGCAGGGAGCCACCGACATGTTCGTGGCCGCGTGCGTTCGCCGCCTCGATGCAGAGATCCGCAAGGCCGCGAACATGTGCGTGGCGCACAACGCCTCCAAAGACCCGGCGAAGCCGAGGTACGCACGCGTGCCGTCTGGCGAGACGTGCGGCTTCTGCCTCATGCTCTCCTCGTTCGGCTTCAACTACAAGACAAAGGAGGCGGCAAGCCACTCGCACCCGAAATGCGACTGCCGCGTAGTGCCGAGCTTCGGCAGGGGTTCAAAGGTCAAGGGCTACGACCCCGATGGCATGTACGACAGGTTCAACGAATGCCTTGACACATTGGGCGGCCGAAACGGGTTGTGGGCTGAATGGGATGCCATGCCCGATGCCGAGCGAGAGGCATATATCAAGGCCCACGGGAACAAGGCCGGCAAGGCTTTCGACAAGTACGTGAACAAGCGTATGGTAGAGGAGATCGAACTGCGCGATCCGAAGTGGTACGCATCGGGAGGGCATTCCGGCATCGAGTTTACGGACTCCGCCGTGAAGGGCGAGAAGCTAAAGCGCTGGAAGAAAGACCCCGGCGAAAGAATTACCGCCGAGAAGTTGAACGCGCTCGGCTATAAGACGGAGTTCTGGGAAGACGAATCGCATCTGACAGCACCGAACCCCGATGGGAAGACAACGATTAGCCGAGCGGATTTATCAACGGGCATCGAAATCAAGACGATCTACGGAGCCGGGTCTGAGAACACGTTCAAGTCTCACATCAAGTCAATACCCGGCAAGAATGGCGTGAAGCTCACCGTCGTCGACGTGAGCGAAAACGAAAAGGTGACGGACGAGCAGGCGATAAAGTGGATCAGCAAGTACATGGCCCGCTATCACATCAGCGAGGTAAGGATGCTCGGGCACGATGGGAAACTCGTGCGAATAAAGAAATAGCCAGCGGCTGCATGTCTCTATAGGTGAGTCAAACAACCTGCTGGCTAACCAGATTATAACCGCAAAAAACAGCAAGGGCCACCTACGGGTGGCCTTTTTCGTGCCGAATCTCACGCTCATAAGAAACTGTCGCGGACGGGCCGCACGGCCCAACTGACGAAACCGTTGAGCAGCCGCACGGCAGCTCAGACGTGCCGCACGGCACGGGAAAGGACGCGACATGGCAGACGCAAACGAACCCACGCAAACGACTGGCGCAGAAGGCGGAGACGGAGCCAACCAGGGACAGACCGTCGACTACAAGGCCCTGTACGAGGCCGAGAAGAAGCACTCGCGCGAGTGGGAGAAGAAGGCGAAGGCCAATAAGACCGCCGCAACGGCGCTCGAAGAGGCCAACAACGCGAACAAGACCGCCGAAGACCAGATCGCCAACCTCAAGAAGAGGCTCGACGACAAGGAGAAGGAAGAGAAGCGGTCGAAGATCGCGGCCAAGGTCGCGCAGGAGAAGGGCGTGCCGGCGAGCCTGATCGTCGGCGACGACGAGGAAAGCATGTCCAAGTGGGCAGACGAAATGCTCGCCGCGTTCAAGAAGCCGCCCGCGCCCAAGGTCGAGAAGCCCGGGAGCTTCCCGAAGCCTGGCGACGGCGACAAATCGGAGCTGCGCGACTTCACGCGCCAGCTCCTCGGTAACAACTAGAGACAAGTAAGGAGCCGAAATGGCTAACGACACCAGCAAGGTCAAGCTCCCGCACAAGGTAGTGACCTCCATCATCAACAAGGCGAAGGACACCTCCACCATCGCGGCGCTGTCCCCCAGCACCCCGCAGACGTTCTCCGACACCACCTACATCGTGTTCAACCCGACAACCGAGGCTGAGGTAGTTGCGGAGGGCGCGAAGAAGAGCGGTTCCGAGGTCTCCACCACGCCGATCATCGCAAAGCGCGTGAAGGTAGTCACGACCACACGCGTCTCAGACGAGCTGCGCTGGGCTGACGAGGACAACCAGCTTGAGATCGTGACCAACATCATCGCCGACCAGACCGCCGCGATCGGTCGAGCGCTCGACTACGTGGTCTACCACGCTGTGTCCCCCAAGACGGGCACCGCGCTCGATGGTTACACCGCGCTCACCGCAGGGGCCAACGCCGTAACCGCCTCGGCATCCGCGGTCGACGACATCGACGCGCTAGCCGACGCGCTTATCGACTACGACATCAACGGCTTCGCGCTCTCCCGCAAGTTCGCCGCAGATCTCCGCAAGCTGCGCGTTCCCGCCACCGGTCAGCGCCTCTACCCAGAGATCCCGCTGTCCCTCAACGCCGGCAACATCGACGGCATCCCCGCCGCCACCTCCGGCACCGTCAACGGTCGCCGCTGCAAGATCGACCCGAAGGTGGCGGGCATCATGGGCGACTTCTCCACCATCAAGTGGGGCCTGGTGCGCGACATGACCTCCGAGATCATCGAGTACGGTGACCCCGACAACACCGGCCAAGACCTGAAGGGATACAACCAGGTCGCGTACCGCACCGAGGCAGTCCTTGCCTACGCGGTTCTCGACCCCAAGGCCTTCGCCGTCCTGAAAACGGCCTAGGGGGGGGCGATAGCTATGGCGAACCTTGTGCAGAAGTTCATCGTCGAGGACGCATCCAAGGCGTCCCCGATCCTCCCGCAGCACGTCTGCTTCGTGACCCCCGACGGCGAGCCTGTCGGCATCTCCAAGCAGGCAGCGAACCCCGGCGCGAACCCGACTATCGCCAAGGTGGTCAAGTGCCTCATCGACGCGGGCATGATGGCCGCTACAGCCGATGCGTCCGAGCAGAAGGCCGCCGAGGAGACCGCGAAGCCCGTGAACGCCGACAAGGCCGAAGAGCCTGCCAGCGAGGAGTAGGCGCATGGAGCCGCTAGCGACCATCGAAGACTATAGGGCGAGGTACGGCGACCCGACTGACGAGGCACGCGCCGCGACCCTGCTCTCAGACGCGTCAGACCTGCTCATGAGCGCTTACGAATCAAACGTGGGCGACTACGAGCGCGGCAAGGTAGCCGCCTTCGACCGATCTGCCGCAGCGGTGTGCTGCCTCGTGGTCAACAGGGTCTTGTCTGCGCCAGCAGCTCTGGCGGGTGCCATGCAGTACAGCCAGGGCGCAGGCGGCTACACGGCCAGCGTGTCGTACGGGTCTGCCCTCGGCGAAATGTACCTGGGAAAGACGGAGCTGAAGCGCCTCGGGCTACTCGACCAGCGCATCGGGGCGCTCCAACCGGTTGGGAGTGATGCCGAATGGGACTCATAAGCACCGAATCGGTGACGGTCACAACACCAGTGGTCGACTTCGATTCGCTCGGCGAGCCTATCGAGCGCGGCAGCGTGAACACCGCCATAGAGGGCGTGGTCGTGTGCCCGGGGGCCACGTCGGAACTCGACGCATCGCGCCCCGATGGCACTGAGGTCGCCTACACGCTGTGTTTCCCCAAGAGCTTCACCGCATCGCTCAAGGGGTGCCGCGTGAACGTTCGAGGCACCGAGTACCGCGTCATAGGCGACCCGCAGCGCTACGACCCGGAAAACACCCCAGGCGATTGGAACCTCACCGTGGAAGTGGGGCGCACCGATGGCTAAGTGCAAGGTGAAGTTCGAGTGGAAGGGCTGGAAGCGCGGCGGCTATGCCGAGGTTATGAACTCAGGCGCGGTGCAAACGCTTCTTAAGAAGAAGGCAGACGCCGCAGCGGCATCGTGCAACTCGTCCTTCTCCCGACACCCCGGCGAGGGTGCCGGCTACATAGTCCGCAAGTTCAAGGGCAAGCTCGCAAACGGCTTCGTGGTTACCACGGCGACTCCGCACGCCCATGCGAGCGAGCGCAAGCACAACCGCCTCAGATCCATGTTCGGAGGCGGTGAGTGATGGACGTGGAGCGCATGGTGGCGCAGCGGCTCATGGACGAGACCGGCATCGAGGCCGTGCTCGACGTACCAGCTGACAGGCCCAGCGAGTTCATATCGGTGTCGCAGACCGGATCTAGCCGCAGCGGCTGCATCAACCGTGTGCAGCTCGTGGCGCAGTCATGGGCGAAGACCCGCAGACGCGCCGCAGAGATCGCCGAAGCCGTGGAGCACGCAGTGCCGAGTCTCATGGACGAGGAGTGCGTGTTCGAGGCCACGTGCGGAGACACGTACCGCTGGGACGACCCAGACAGCCGCCAGCGCCGATACCAGACCAACGTAAACGTAACCATTTGCGAATAGGAGCCGACATGGCACTTTTCAAGAAAAACGAGACCAAGAACGTCTCGTCCACCAAGGGCGTGAAGGGCGGATACATCTTCGTGGCTCCGACCGGCACCACCCTCCCCACAGACATCAAGACCAATCTCGCCGAAGCCTTCCTCAATCTCGGCTTCATCTCCGAGGACGGCTACACCGAGTCCGAGGAGACCGACGCCAACGAGCTGAAGGATATGAACGGCGACCTCATGGACTCCGCCACGACCTCGCGCGTGGAGTCTGCGAAGCTCACGCTCGCGGAGATCAAGGCGCAAACACTCAAGGTCATGTATGGCGCCGAAAACGTGACCGACCTCGATGGCGTTATCACCGTCGAGCACAACGGCAACAAGGACGAGGCGTGGTCGATCGTGCTCGAACTCGTGCTCAAGAACGGTCGCCGCTGGCGCAAGGTCGTGCCCTCCGCCAAGTTATCCGAGCTTGACGACCTCAAGCTCGCGGTGAGCGAGATCGCCGGGCGTCAGATCACGCTCAAGTACCTGGTCGATAGCGACGGAAACACCTGCTACGACTACATCGAGTCGACCGAAACCGCCAGCGCCTAGGAGGAATGCAGATGACCGAGATCAAGTTTTCCGTCGACGGCGTTGACGGCGAGTTCGCCGCAGACCTCGACGAGTTGAAGTCCTACAAGACTGTGAAGCAGTTCGCCCGAAGCGAAACCGACCCGGCGGGGATGATGGACGCCATGGAGCGCATCTTCATGGGCCGCGACGAGGAGTACATCGAAGCGCTCGGAGGCACCTCCTACGACATGCGCCGCCTGTGCGACGCGGCATTCGAGGCTGCAAAGGCAAAAAACTAATAGGCTTCGCCAGCGACCTCGAGAACAGGCGCGGCGAAGCGATAGCAGACTTCCAGCAGTTCTACGGCATAGCCCTGCCATTGGATGGAGCGCCCGAAGACCTCGATCGGATGGCGCTTCTCTGGCAGCACCTCCCCGACAACTCGCGCCTCGCCAAGGCGCAGTACCCGCAACTCAGGTGGAGCACGACCGACTACATGCTCTGGCGTATCGAGCACCAGCTTCGGTGCATCGCCTGGGGCATGGCCGACAAGAAGGACAGGAGCGCGGAGCCTCCCGAGCCTATCAAGACGCCGGCGCAGCTCGCAGAGCTTGAGCGCCACCGCGCGAACGCGCTGGAAGCCAAGGAAGAGATAGACAAGATCCTGGGGATAGGAGGGGAAGATGGCGACTAGTGTCGGGTCGGCCTATGTGTCCTTGATGCCGTCGATGGATGGCTTCGCGAGCAAAATCGGCAAGGAGTTCGGCAGCCAGGGCAACGCCGCAGGCAAGGCCTTCGGCGACTCCATGACCGTCGGCATCGACGGCGGGGCCAAGAAGTCCTCGGGCATCCTGACAGGGCTTGGAACCGTAGCCAAGGGCGTCGCCACTGCGGCGGTGGCCGGGTTCACAGCGCTCACAGGGGCCGTGACCGCGATTGGCGGCGCGGCCCTTTCCGCATATGCAGACTACGAACAGCTGGTTGGCGGCGTCGACACCCTGTTCGGCTCCGCGTCGCAGACACTGCAAGGTTATGCCGCAGAGGCATACAAGACATGCGGAATGTCCGCCAACCAGTACATGACGCAGGCCACGAGCTTCGCGGCCTCGCTCGTCTCGTCGTGCAGCGGCGATGTCGCCAAGGCGGCTGACTACGCGAACATGGCCATGGGCGACATGTCGGACAACGTGAACAAGATGGGTTCCGACATGACAGACGTGCAGAACGCCTACCAAGGCTTTGCGAAGCAGAACTACACGATGTTGGACAACTTGAAGCTCGGCTACGGCGGCACGCAGGCTGAGATGAAGCGCCTTATCGCCGATGCCAACAAGCTGCGCCAGGAGCAGGGCAAGAACGCCGACCTCACGATCGACAGCTATGCCGATGTGGTCGAGGCCATCCATACCGTGCAGGAGAACATGGGCATCACCGGCACCACCGCCAAGGAGGCCGCTACCACGATCAGCGGCTCCATCGGCATGGCGAAGGCCGCGTGGGAGAACTTCATCACCGGACTCGGGCGCGACGACGTCGACTTCTCGCAGCTCACGCAGCAGCTGCTTGAGTCGATCGGCGCGGTAGCTACGAACGTGGCTCCGAGGGTTGCGCAGATCGGCAAGGGAATCGTCGAGGCGTTCCCGGTTGTGCTGTCTGGCCTTGGCCCAGTCCTTGGCCCAGTGCTCTCGGAAGCGCTCGCGACTGCTTGGAACATCGCCGTAGGAGCCTTGGCTGAGCTTGGCATACAGCTGCCGACAGTCGACGCTTCCCAGATAACGGGGGCGTTCCAAGCGATCGCCGACGCTGCGGCATCCGTCGTAGGCACGTGCAAGTCCGCTTTCGGGAAGCTTGGCGAGCAGATACCGGGCATCTGGGACACCATCGTCTCGACTATTGGCGGAGCCGTGACGACGATCATCTCGGCGGTGTCGCCGTTCGTGACGTACTTTGCATCGCAGATGCTGCCCGCCATCGCGTCATTTGCATCTGGCGCAGTCGGCGCGTTCAGCGCCGTGCGGCCTGTCATAGAGCAGCTTGGCTCGACGCTGCTGAACGTCGGCCAGGCCATCCTGCCCGTGCTACACAACGCCTTCGCGATGATCGTCCCGATCATTTCGCAGGTCATCGGCGTCGCCATGCAGCTTTTCGCTGCGGTAAGCCCGCTCGTGTCGCAGGTGGGCGCTGCGCTCATGCCGGCAATCACGTCTATCGGCACGGCGCTCGCAAACCTCGCCAACGCCGTGCTGCCGATATTGGCTAGCGGCATGCAGATAGTGCTCTCCGTGTCTCAGATGCTCATACCGGTAATCCAGACAGTGCTGTCTGTAGTTGGTTCAATCGTGTCCGTCGTGATAACGGTGGCAAGCCAGGTGATCTCGGTCGTGGTAAACGCCGCATCCGTCGTAGCCTCGGCCATTGGCCTCGTCATGTCGGTCGTGAGCGGCCTCGTGACTGCGGTTACCACGTTCATCGGCTCGATCGTATCCGTTGTCGGCGGCGGGATAGCTACCGTGGTCGCCGCCGTTTCAGGCGGCGTGAACGCGGTAGTGGCGTTCGTCGGCTCGCTGGTGTCCTCAGCGCTCTCGCTCGTGTCCGGCCTCGTCTCCTCGATCGCCGGGTACTTCTCGACCATGGTGTCTACGATGGCGAACGCGGCGCAGCAGGTGTACGCGGCAGTGACGGGTGCCTTCTCGGCGCTCGTCGGCGCTGTGTCTGGCCATATCGGGAGCCTCATGAACACCATTTCCAGCATCCCCGGCCAGGTAATGGGCTTCTTCGCAGGCGCTGGGTCGTGGCTCGTCGGTTCCGGTCGCGCGTTGATCAACGGCTTCACGCAGGGCATCCAGAACGCAATCGGCGGCGCCCTTTCCGCCGTGTCCGGCGCCGTCTCGCAGATCCGCTCGTTCTTCCCGTTCTCGCCCGCAAAGCGCGGCCCATTCAGCGGCCACGGTTATACAACCTACTCGGGCAAGGCGCTCATGGAGGGATGGGCCGAGGGCATCGGCAGCGGCACGGGGGCGGTCAACTCCGCCATCACGTCGGCGCTAGCCTCCGCGAGCTCGCTTATCGGCTCGGGCATCACGGTCGCTCCGTCGGTTGCCGTTGCCGGGGCAGGTGCCGCCGGCACGACCTACAACGTCACGGTCAATGGAGGAAGTGTAAACGCAGACCAGCGGATCATGCAGGCGGTTGACGTTCTGGTCTCCGCAGCCAAGCGGTCCGCAGGGTCGGGAAGGTAGCCAATGGGAACCCATACAAGGGAGATACAGATCGCGGGGCGCAACCGCTGGTATCGCGGCTATATCTCCGTTGACGGCGTGAGCACGGTCAACGACACCACCTCGCGCATAACAATCACCGCCGCGCTCGACGACAAGTACGCGGCAGAGTACGGCACGCACTACGACGTGATCGTGAACGGCGTCACCTACAGGTCGCGCGACGTGCTGCTCAACAACTACGGCAACTGGGCCACGCGCGACGCCGTGACCTTCACCGTGGACGTCGGGCGCGGAGCCAGCGGCTGGAACTGCTCCGTGCAGATCCACGTCTACGGCAAGACGTACAACAACTACTACGGCAGCGCCGGCGGAGATGCCTGGGCAACAGAGTACGCTTGGATTCCCCAGCGCGGGTACTCGCAACCGCATCCGCCCAAGAACCCGAAGCTGGCCCGCGTTTCCGACACATCCCACAAGATCACGTGGGACGTCGACTACACGGGCATGGACGGCGCGTACCCCTGGGCTGGCGTGTATGTAGACCGCCGCACCGACGACGGCTCATGGGTGAACATCGCCGACGTCTCGTGGGACGTGACCAACTACACCGACAACTCGACGACCGCAGGACACAAGTACGAGTACCGCCTTTGCGCCCACGGCCCTGGCGGCAACTCCGCACACATCTCGTGCGGAACCACGTACACAACTCCGTCGGCACCTTCGCGCATCGATGCCGTCAAGGCCGGCGCGTCCGAGGTGACGCTGCGCGTCTACGGGGCGTGGTGGTACGCCAGCGCATGGGATGTTCAGCGATCAGGCGACGACGGGAAGACGTGGGCGGCGGTCTCGACCACCACCGAGGGCGAAGACCCCGCATGGGTAGACCTGCACGACACCTCCGCGCCTGCCGGCACGATCGTCTACCGCGTCAGGGCCAAGCGCGGTAGCCTAACGTCTTCGTGGGTCGAATCGAATTCCGTGACCACGATCACGCCGCCTCTCGCACCGAAGGTCACCGCCGACCATGTTGTGCCAACGGGGTCGGCGGCATCCGTCTCGTGGGTGCCCAACCACCCCGACGGCTCGGCGCAGTTCGCCGCGCAGCTTGAGCTCGTCGGCAGCGAGACGATAACGAAGTCGTACACGACCGAGAAAAGCGCATCGGTCACACTCACGAAGGGAAGCTGGAAAGCCCGCGTTCGCACGAAGGGACTGCACGCCGATTGGGGCGCTTGGTCTGGCTATGCGGCGATAACGGTCGCCGACTACCCGCAGTGCTGGGTCGCCTCCCCCGCTACCGACGGCATGCTTGTCGATGCGGTGCCGCTCATGGTGCAAGTCGCCGCAACCGACGAAACTGGCATCGCGCAGGCGACGCTCACGCTCGCAGAGGTCGGCGGCGCGACGGTCGCCACGGCAGACGTCACGAACCTGAAGCCCGTGAGTTTCGGCAGCTACGCCACCATACGCAACGGCATCGACTATCTGCTCACGCTCACGGTCAAGGGCGGCTCTGGCCTGTCCAAGACGGCCATGCGCCGCTTCAAGACGCACTGGGCGGAACCGGCCATCCCAGACGTGTCACTGTCGTACGACGATGCGCTGGCGTGCCACGTGAAGGTGCGTAACAGCCTCTCGTCATACGAGATCGAGCAGACCACGCTCGTAGGCCCCATGGCGGCCGACGAGGTGAGCAATGAGCTTTCCATGCTAGGCACGATCACAGTCGATGGTGACGCGCTGGTGCTCGGCAACGCCTCCCGCTGCTCCGCCTTCACGGTGGAGCGCGTGGCGTACGGCGGCGATGCCGTCATAGCATCCGGCGTGCTCGACTCTCAAGAGACGATTGACCGCGTGCCGCCGCTAAACACCGACTACGAGTACAAGGTCACTGGGTACGCCGACAACGGCACCTCGTCGCAGACCGTGACCGATGCCAACGTGTTCGCGCACGGGATGGCGCTTAACTTCGGCCAGGATGCATCGACCGTGCTCGTGCTCGACTACAACGGCGACTACTCGACAAGCTCTCAGCGATCCGTGGAGACATACCACTTCGCCGATGGCGGCGAGAACGGCGACCTGCCCATTTCGTACATGCTCGACGAGCTGAACAAAAAGACCTCGCTCTCATGGGAGATGAAGCGCGACGGCCACGACAGGTACATACGGATTATGGACGAGCAGTGGAGGGGATGGTGGCGCGGACATGCGGGCGAACGCGCATACGGCCCCATGGACTTCGACATGTCTGTGAAGGGTGCAGGCATCTGGAAGGGTTCGGCCAACGTCACGCACAACGTCTTCGAGGAGCCGATAAATGGCTGATTGGGGAAAACCGTTTCTCACCTCGTTCCGCTTCATGCGCGTAGACCGCGCAAGCGGCAACGAGGTCGATAGAATCACGAACATAAAGAACGGCGGGTGCATTGAGCGCAACCAGGACAAGGATTACACCACAGGGCAGGTCGATTACTCCGGGGCGCTCGATATCGGGGCAGATCTGCTGCGGGTGTACCTCGATGCCGACTTCGGTGGCGCGTCAGTCAGTGAGGCGCTGGGGACTTTCGTTGTCTCAGAGCCGAAAAGGACTAGGCGCGGCGTCAACTCAACCGGCACGGCAGACCTGTCGGGCAGGCTGTCGGAGGTTGCGGAGGACGAATTCGATGCCCCATTCACGGTGGCGGCTGGAACCATGGTTGTCCCCTACGTCGTAAAGCTGCTCAAGGCGGCTGGCTTCGCTGACGTGATCGCCGACGGCTCCGACTACAAGCTAGCGCAGGATTGGACGCTCGGAATCGATTCGGGCGACATGAGGCTGTCGAAGCGCCTGGCGGCGTGCAACGCGCTGCTCGACGTGGCGGGCTTCCGCGCCGTCGACGAGGACGCCTACGGAAGGCCCGTACTTCGCAAATATAGGGAGCCGCAGGACAGGCCCGTTTCCATGACCCTTCGAGAGGGCGCGGGCGCACGCTTCATCAACGAAGTCGTGGACGAGCTTGACCGCTCTGGCGTGGCGAACGTCGTGCACTGCGACTACGAAACGCAGGATGCCTTCTACCGTGGAACGGCCATCGACTCAGACCCCGACAGCCCATACTCCACGGTTTCGCGCGGTTGGCGCAAGACGGCCACGTACAGCTACAGCGACCTGCCCGAGGGGTCTACCGATGCCGAGAGACAGAGGAACGCCGATGCCAAGGCCAACGAGATGCTGCGAACACAGCAGAGCGCTATCCGTAGAGTCACGGTCAAGCGGACGTACGCGCCTATCGCGTGCGGCGATGCCGTGATGGTCGATTGGGCAAGCGCCGGCATCAGCGGCAAGTTCGCGGTGAGGACTGCGACTCTCACGCTCGTGGGAGGATGCCCAATCGAGATGGAGGTGAAGAGGTATGAGCGATGAACTCATGTCGGCCATGCGCCGATACGGCGCCGCGATGGCCGATGCGACCGCCAACGACCCTCCCGGCCAGCAGGCGTGCTACGGAACGGTGAATTCCGTATCCGGAGCCACCATGGCCGTATCGGTGAAGGGGGCATCCCTGAAGCTCCCGTACACCACCTCATGCTCGGGAGCCAAGGCAGGCGACCGATGCATCATCCAGGCAATCGGCCCGCACGCCATCGTGATCGGCGTGCTAGCTAAGTAAAGGAGGTGCGATGGCAGATACCAACAAAGGCGCGGCGCTGCTGCTCAACGATGCGGGCAATATCGACCGCGTCAGAACCACCGACGGCTCGATCTTCCGCATCGAGTCGACGCTATCGATGGAGGCCGCCGAAGAGGCCAAGACGGCAGCGGCGAACTGCAACACCGCGACTGAAAGCGCCGAAGCGGCAGAGAAGACGCGCGTGTCCAACGAGAACGCTCGGAAAACGGCTGAGACCGAGCGCGGCAACAACGAGACAACCCGCAAGAACAACGAGACGTCGCGCAAGAACGCCGAGACAACACGTCAAAACAACGAAACCGCGCGAAAGAATGCCGAAACCACGCGCCAGAACAACGAGACGAGCCGATCGAACGCCGAGATCGAACGCAAAAAGGCCGAAAGCCAGCGCCATGACGAGCATATCGCCGACCAACAGGCATCGAGCAACGCGACCTCGGCGGCAAACGGCGCGGCATCGCGTGCTGACGCGGCGGCCAACCAGGCGTTGCAGATCGCCAACTCCGTTGCGCAAGGCAGCGTAGGAAGCTCGGACGTCGCGGAGCTGCGTGCCCAGAATACGAAGCTCGCAACGCTTTTGGCGAACTCGACGGGTCAGTTCATATACATGGGCGGAACAGTCTACTGCCCGGCTTCAAAGGCATCGGCGAGCGGGGTGACCGTAACGTTCGGCTCAACATGCTCCGCAAGCGGCAACACCATCACATTGATTTAAGAAGGAAACGAAATGGCTCAAGCTAAGATCCTCACAGTGGGCGGCACCAACTACGAGATGATAGACGACACCGCCCGCACCAACGCCACCATGGCGCTCAACAACGCCGAGTACAACCGACAGGGCCTGATCGGCAAGTACCCTGGACAGTCGCTCGCAACGCTTCTCGCGGGCGAGGTCTCAGGCTCCGCCACCATCTACGACGCGCTGCACAAGCGCGTGCAGGCCGCGAACTTCAGCGGCATGCGCGTGGGCGACTACATCGACGTGCCGCTCGTGAGCGCGTCAAACGTGGCGGCCCAGCAGTCCGTGCGCTTCCTGCTTGCGCACTTCGACCCGTACTACCAGTGCGGCGACAGCGCCAAGGGCCACCACATCGCGTTCATCGCGTCCGCGCCCGTCGCCGTGGCCAAGACCGTCACCGGCGTGGCCAACGACAGCTACCTGATGTGGAACACTGCGAACACCAACCAGGGCACCGCAGACGTGAAGAACCCGTACCTGAACAGCAACCTCAAGGCGTGGGAGAAGCTGTTCGAGGCGTGCCTGCCCGAGGGGCTGACCAAGTACCTGCTCACCCAGCGCGTGCTGCTTGAGGAGCGTTACAGCGCGAGCGGCGCGCTCGGCGACTCCAACAGCTGGAGCTGGCAGGACATCGGCAAGGTGTGGTCGCCCTCCGAGATGGAGGTGTACGGCTGCCCAGTGTGGGGCACCAAGGGCTACAGCGTGGGCTTCGACTGCCAGTTCGACCTGTTCCGCGATACCGCGCACCGCTTGAACGGAACTCGGTACAGTTGGTGGCTGCGTTCCGTCATGGGTGGCTCCTCGTCCGACGTGTGCTACGTCAACGGCGACGGCTATGCCAACTACTCTTCGGCGACGCACACCTGGGTTCGCCCCCGCCCCGGCTTCCTCGTCGGCTAGCCAGCCGAGTGCTCTATACTTCTCTTTCGATGCGACCGCCTTGCGCGGTCGCATCCCTGCCCGCGCAGCGGGCCGTTTTTTTCGCAACTATTTCCGGGAGGTGCCATGAGCGGCGTCTACCAGCGAAACCGCGAGGTGTCCGAGTACAAGTTCTTCACGCAGGCCATCGCCATCCGCGTGGAGGTCAACAAGCTCATGGCCTCCTCGTCGGTCGTGCCGAAAGCCTACAGGCTGCTGAACGCAGTCCCCACGGTGGAGACCGCGCGCAGCATCGTATACAACGTCAACCGCGCCGACTGCTTCTACCCCAACAGTTCGTTCAACGCACTTGAGCGCAAGCGTTACCTGACGCTGGCGATAGCCGACTGCGAGCAGCTGATGCTCGACATGCAGTGCCTCATGGACATCGGCCTGCCCGTGAACGCCAACCGCTTCGAGGCGCTGGCGGGCATGGTCGAGGAGGAGATCAAACTGCTCAAGGGCGCGCGCAAGAACGTACGCGTCACCGGCAAGAAGACGACCGACGAGCGCATAGCCGAGGCCGAGGCCGAGCTAGAGCGCCTGCGTTCGTTATAATGGGCGGCGGTCCCGCCTTGTATATCGGTACAATTGGTGGCTGCGTTCCGTCATGGGTGGCTCCTCGTCCAACGTGTGCTACGTCAACAACAACGGCAATGCCAACTACAATTCGGCGACGAACACCTGGGTTCGCCCCCGCCCCGGATTCCCTTACTGCCAGACCGAGTAGGCCAGCGGGCCGAAAGCAGAGCGCGGAGAGGAAGGAAGGCGCGACCATCGGGCGCGAGCCCGTAAATACGCACCCCGCGAGGGTGGCCGGACGCTGCTTGCATGGCGCGGCGCTCCGTGGCTTCGCCGCGTTTCATGGCCATACCTCAAGCGGCTGTCAGAGCCACATTGCAAGCCGTGCGGGGTGCCTTCTATGAACTCGGAGCAAAGGCGGGCCGCACGCCGGAAGCGCCGCGAGGAGAAGCGCGCCAGGGCCAAGGCCGAGCGCGTCAAGGCGTGCACCCTTGAGACGGTGGCCGACCTCAACAGCCTGTGCAAGGCTTCCAAGCAGGCCGCGCGTGGCGTCATGTGGAAGGCCTCGACGCAGCGGTACATGAAGGACTACCTGCGAAACGCCGTGAAATCGCGCCAAGACCTTTTGGAGGGCCGCGACATATGCCGGGGTTTCATCCGCTTCGACCTGTGGGAGCGCGGCAAGCTGCGCCACATCAGTGCAGTGCACTTCCCCGAGCGCGTGGTGCAGAAGTCGCTGTCCCAGAACGCCCTCGTGCCCGCGATAGTCCCCACGCTCGTATCCGCGAACTCCGCCAACATCAAGGGGCGCGGCACCGACTACGCCCTTAAGCTGCTCAAGCGCCACCTGGCCGACCACTGGCGGCGGCATGGGCGCGAGGGCTACATACTGCTGGGCGACTTCTCCGACTACTTCGCGCGCATTGCCCACGAGCCGGTCAAGCGGCAGGTGGCCGACGCGCTGCTCGACCCGCGCGTGGTCGCCCTTGAGCACCGCCTGATAGACGCGCAGGGCGAGGTCGGCCTGGGCCTGGGCAGCGAGCCAAACCAGATATGCGCGGTGGCGCACCCCAACCGCATCGACCACTACGTGGCCGAGATGCTGCGCCCCGAGGCCTACGGGCGCTACATGGACGACTTCTACCTGATCCACGAGTCCAAGGAGTACCTGCAAGTGTGCCTTCTGCTGATAGAGCACGAGTGCGCGAAGCTCGGCATCGCGCTGAACCCGCGCAAGACCCGCGTGGTGAAGCTGACGCGCGGCTTCACGTGGCTGAAGAAGCGCATCTTCTACACCGAAACGGGCCGCATCGTCATGAAGCCGTGCCGCGACTCCATCACGCGCGAGCGACGCAAGCTGAAGAAGATGGCCCGCATGGTGGCCGAGGGGGTCATGACGCCCGAGCAGGTGCAGCAGAGCTACCAGAGCTGGCGCGGCGGCATGGCTCACTTGGACGCGCACCGCAGCGTGCTGGCCATGGACGCGCTGTACCGCAGCCTGTTCGAAAATCTCGCGGGGGGGGTTGCTCAATGCAATCAAGCCCGAGAGACGATTCGGGCGGAATGCCCTCGCCATAGCGGAAGGGCGGCAACTCAAAACGGCGGCCTAGACGGGTCGAAAACGAAATAACCAAGACAGCGAAGGCGTGCTGCGGCGCGCCTTCTTTCTTCGCGCCCGCCCAAACGGCCAGGCAATCTCACGGCGCTAATACGATGGCGGCACATTCCCCGATAAGGAAGGAGTCCGCATGGACACTGAGGAAGACATGCCGCGCCCCGACGAGCTTCGAGACGGCACCCTGGCCGAGGTCAACGCCCTGCGCGACTTGCTGTCGCAGATCGGCGACCCCGACGCGGCGCACGACGCGGGCGTTATCGACGATGACGAGTACGTGGAGCGGAAGGCGCGAAAGCTCGCCTACACCTCCGCGCTCGCCGCCTACGCCAACGGCGAGGTGCCCGACCTCCCGGCGCTGCTCGAACAGATGCGCGAGCAGGCGTCCCAGCCGACGCAGACCGAGACCAACACGGCGAACATCGACTACCTGCTCATGACCGTGGGAGGTGACCAGTAATGGCTACGAAGAAAACCGTTGAGCATTCCAAGCACTTCGCGAAGGTCAAGAAGTACTACGACAAAGACCTTTGGAGCAAGGCGCGCGTCTACAAGGCTGTCGAGTGCAAATGGATCACCGCCGACGAGTACAAGGAGATCACCGGCGAGGAGTACACGGCCGAATAGGCGGAAGGAGGGCGCCCAGGATGGAAGTGCTCAAGCTTTTTGCGCCTTACGGACCGGCTTGGCTTGGCGGCGTGCTCCTGACGCTCGTTGCGTTCTACTTCGGGAGACAGTTTCTCGAGGAGTACAAACGCCAAAACCAGCGGAAGGGCGAGCTCGACCTGAAGCGCGAGGAGCGCAAGCAGGCCGAAGTCGACGAGAGGGCGCAGCGCGACCGCGAGCGGTCCCAAATGGAGGGGCGCATCGCCGCCCAGATGGAGCGCAGCAACACCCTGATTGAAGGAATGAAAACGCTCATGGAGTCGGTTGTCGCGTCAAATGACGTCCTCCACGCGGACTTGGTCCACAGCCAGGCGCGTAGCCAGGGCATGGCCGAGAAGGTCGACCATATCTACGACCGAGTCGACCTCATGTACAACAAGGAGACAGGGAGATAAAGATGACTGATATACAGGCAGGACTCACGGTGCTGACCGTCCTCGTGGTGCCCTATATCGTGCAGGCTATCAAGACGAAGGCGATGACCGGCAATGTCGCCCGCTGGACGGCCATCGCAGTATCGGCGCTGTGCGGCGCATTGACGGCCATGGCCGGGGGTATGCCGACTGACCCCACGGCGTGGGTTACGTCCATCTTCGCCGCGGTAGGCGGCGTGCAGGTGGCATATGCAGCCTTCAAGGCGGTCGGCGTGACAGACAAGTGGCTCGACGCGCTGCTTGCCATGGGCACTCCGAAGAAGGACGACTAGGAATGGGCGGCAAGCGCCTCGTGCGCATCGCCGCCGCCATCTCGCTGCTTGCTTTGCTCGCCGCCTTCGCCGACGTGGCGCTTATAGCCTCTAACGTGCCGAAGGTGCCGAAGGAAGAGCCTTTGCCCGTCATCTACGACAAGCCGCTCGACAAGCCCGCCGAGGTGCCCGTCTACCTCCAAGCAGACGAGCGCTGGGGCGGGCTTTCGTATGCGGGCGAAGACCTGGCTGCTGCCGGCTGCGGCCTCACGTGCGCGGCCATGGCGTGGGAATGGCTCTACGGACAGGCATGCACGCCGGCGCAGATGCTGGGCTTCGTTGGCGAATCGTGCCTCACGGGCGGCGTGAACGACATGGAAAAGTTCTGCCGTTGGATGAACGCGAACGACCAGGCTTTGGGCTACACGCCTATCCACGACAACGCCGATGACGCCTTGGACGAGGCGGCTGGCGGCTGGATGGTGTTTTGCAGCCTAACTGGCCAGCTCCGCGAAGGCGGCAAGAACTACGGCGGGCACATCGTCCTGCTTTGCGGATGGGACGGCGAGGCGGCGACCTTCCACGACCCCTACGAGGGCGTGGTGCGGCTGAGCCGCGAGCAGTACGAACAAGTTGATTGGGCTTATTTCATAGCGATAGGGAGCGCTGAATAGAATGAACGGAATAGACATCAGCAATTGGCAGAACGGCATCAACCTCGCGGCTGTCCCGTTCGACTTCGTTATCTGCAAGGCTACCGAGGGCACGCGCTACGTGTCGCCCGACTGCGACCGCCAAATCCAGCAGGCGATCGGTCTTGGCAAGCTCGTCGGCGTGTACCACTACGTCAACGGAGGTGATGCCGAGGCGGAGGCCGAGTACTTCTATGAGCGCTGCAAGGGCTACGTCGGCAAGGCCGCGTTCTTCATCGACTGGGAGGAGCGGGGCAACAAGGCATGGGGCGACACGTCCTACCTCAAGGCCATGGCAGAGCGTTTGGCCGAGCTTCTTGGCGTGAGCGTGGATCGCATCGGTATCTACGCATCCAAGAGCGTGTTCCCGTGGGGCCTCACCGATGCTAAGACGTGGGTGGCGCAGTACGCCGACATGAATCCCACTGGCTACCAGGACGCGCCGTGGCACGAGGGCGCTTACGATTGCGCCATCCGCCAGTACTCCTCTTGCGGGCGCTTGGACGGCTGGGCGGGCAACCTCGACATCAACAAGTGCTATATCTCCCGCGCGGAGTGGGAGGCCATGGTGGGCGGCTCCAACGGCGATCCCGACTCGCTTATCCACGGCATCGACGAGACGCCTGCAGCAGACCTCGCGGCGAAGGTGCTCGCTGGCGAGCTCGGAGACGGCGACGACCGCAAGCACGCGCTGGGCGACCGCTACCAGGAGGTGCAGTCGCTCGTGAACCACATTCTCACGGCATCCGCCGAGGATCTGGCCGCTGAGACCTGGGCGGGCGATTACGGCAACGGCAGCCGCCGCAAGGCTGTTTTGGGGCCGCGCTACGACGAGGTTATGGCGGTCATCAACGGGCAGGCCGAAACTGAGCAGGTGTACGTGGTGCAAAGCGGCGACACCCTTTCCGGAATCGCCTCAAAGTACGGCACGACCTATCAGGATCTCGCCGCCAAGAACGGCATCTCAAACCCGAATCTGATCTATCCCGGCATGCGCCTGGTTGTTTCCTAGGCCGCTCGTGGTATCCTAACGAAGATAATCGTGCCGATTGCGCACACCTCGGTTCGAGGAGATGCGCAAACGGTGCACCAACCCGAAAATGTGCGAACCCGTGCGAGTTACCATCGCACGGGTTCGTTCTTTCTTGACATTAGATGAAGAATACTCAACGCCCCTGCGCTAGATAAACAGCTCGCATTCTTTTCGCTCAGAGCAGGCTTTGCTCAACATCTTGGTAGCCGCAGAGAGCATGACGGGATTTACCGCGCGAGCGCCCCACGGACATACGGCAACGCAGCGCATGCAGGAAATGCAGGCCTTTTTGTCCACCCGCTTGGGATCGTCTTTATCGATAGCGCCAACGGGACACACTGCGGCGCAAGCCCCGCAGGCGGTGCACTCCTTTGTGGCCTTAGGCACCATACCGGTGCCCCCGGCCTTCTTATAGGGACGATTGCCCGGAATAGCCGGCTCAGAAGCATCTCCTGCAGACATCTTTTGCTGAATCTGATCCGCAAACCCAATGAGCTGCGCCGCGTCCTGCGCATCTGGCCGACCGGCGGCAAACTGGCGAACAATAGAATGCTCGGCGACGGCAGAAACCACCGCGATCACCCGAAAGCCCGCGCCCTTTGCCGCATCCTCAAGCTCGACCAGCGTGTCCTCATACGCGCGATTTCCGTAAACACAAACCAGGACCGCCTGCGCTCCGTTTCCTCGCATCATACCCAAGCGCTCCGCGGCCACAGCCGGGATTCGTCCACCATACGAGGGCACCGCGATCACGGCCACATCCTCTTTTGTCATCGCAATCGCGCGAAAGTCAAGCCCGCTATCGGTCAAATCTACAGCAACGGTTTCCCCTTCTAACGCATTGGCAATGTAGTTAGATACCTTTTCCGTTCCTCCGGTCGGACTAAACACGATATCGAATACCTTCACCGGATAATCCCCTCCCTTTATGAACAAACGCCCGAAACGTCCGCATGCCAAAACAGGTTACAACTTTTAAGATGCCACGCGTGAAACGCCTGCTCGGCTGCAAGTTCAAAGAAGGTCAAAGCGGCAAAAAAGAAGGGGCCTCACACAGGCGAGACCCCTTCGCACGCAAAATCAAACGCGTCTGTTACACATAGAACAGAATGTCATCGTAGGTCGGGACCGGCCAGTAGTCGGCGGCCACGATCTCCTCCATGGCATCCACGGCGGCGCGCAGCGTATCCATAGCGGGAACGACCTCGTGTGCATACACATTGGCCTGCTCCTGACCATCGAGGGCTTCGGCCTTCTGATGCACGGCGTCGAGCGCCTTGATGGAGTCGTTGATGGTGGTGATACCGTTGCAGAGCTTGTTGAGCGTGTTCTGCTCGCACTGCATGGCGGCCTCGGCACCGGCGGCACGAATAGTCTCAAGGCCCTTAGCGACCTTGGTGGCATAGGCGGTAATGACCGGGCGATAGGTACGACGCGCCTCGCGAACCATCGTGGTGGCCTCGATGTTCATGAGCTTGTTGTACTTCTCGAGCTTGCAGTCGTAGCGGCACTGAGCCTCGGCCTTGGTCAGGACACCCGTCTCCTCAAAGAGCGCGATGGCCTTATCGGAAACAAAGGCGGGCAGGGCGTCGGCCGTGGTCTTGTTGTTGGCAAGGCCGCGCTTCTCGGCCTCAACGGGCCACTCGTCGGAGTAGCCATCGCCGGAAAAGAGGATGCGCTGGTGGTCGGTCAGGACCTTCTTGCAGTACTCGAGCGCAGCGTCCTGGAACTCATCCTCGGGCGTACCCTCGAGTGCGTCGGCGAAGGACTTGAGCGACTTGGCCACGGCGGCATCGAGCACCAGGTTGGAGTCGGAGACGTTCTGCTCGGAGCCGCAGGCACGGAACTCAAACTTGTTGCCGGTGAAGGCAAACGGGGAGGTGCGGTTGCGGTCGGTGTTGTCCTGCATCAGCTTGGGCAGGGTATCGGCGCCCAGGTCGAGCACGCCGCGCGTGGCATGGACGGAAGCCTTGCCATCGATGATCTTCTCGACGACCTCGGTAAGCTGGTCGCCCAGGAAGATGGACATAATCGCCGGAGGAGCCTCGTTGGCGCCCAGACGATGGTCGTTGCCGGCCGAGGCAACAGAGGCACGCAGGAGCTCCTGATAGTTATCGACGGCCTCGATCACCGCGGTGAGGAAGACGATGAACTGCAGGTTGTCGAGCGGGGTGTCGCCCGGATCGAGCAGATTCTCGGACTCGGTGCCAAGCGACCAGTTGTTGTGCTTGCCCGAACCGTTAATGCCCTCGAAGGGCTTCTCGTGCAGCAGGCAGACCAAGTCGTGGCGGGAGGCGATGAGCTTCATCTTCTCCATCATGACCAGATTCTGGTCGATGGCCTCGTTGACTTCGCCATAGACCGGTGCGAGCTCATGCTGGCAGGGAGCAACCTCGTTGTGCTTGGTCTTGGCGGGAATGCCAAGCGCCCACAGTTCATCGTCCAGGTCCTTCATATAGGCCGAGACGGTGGGGCGGATAGCGCCAAAGTAGTGCTCCTCGAGCTCCTGGCCCTTGCAGGGAGCAGCGCCAAAGAGAGTGCGACCGGTGATGACCAGGTCCCTGCGCTTGCGGTAAGCGTCCTTCTTGATCAGGAAGTACTCCTGCTCGTCACCCACGGAAGGAACGACCTTCTTGGGGGTCTTGCCAAACAGCGCCAAAACGCGCTTGGACTCACGCGAGAGCGCGGTCATGGAGCGCAGCAGCGGGGTCTTCTTGTCCAGGGCCTCGCCCGTGTAGGAGCAGAAAGCCGTGGGGATGCACAGGACATCGTCCTTGATAAAGGCGGGGCTAGTGGGGTCCCAAGCGGTGTAGCCACGGGCCTCGAAGGTAGCACGCAGGCCGCCGTTGGGGAAGCTCGAGGCATCGGGCTCGCCCTGGATGAGGTTCTTGCCCGTAAACTTGGTAATGGCGGTGCCGTCGTGGTTGGGCTCCAGGAAGCTGTCGTGCTTCTCGGAAGTAATGCCCGAAAGCGGCTGGAACCAGTGCGCGTAGTGCGTCGCGCCCTTGGAGATGGCCCAGACCTTCATGGCATGGGCGACGGCGTTGGCCACATCCAGGTCGAGCGGCTCACCGCCCTCGAGGGTTGCAGCAAGGCGCTTCCAAATGTCCTTGGGGAGGTAGTCCTTCATGACTTCCTCAGAGAACACCATGGTCCCGAAGCGGTCAGTAAGTTCGGCCATACGGAACTCCCTTCGTATCGGCACCGCGTGAGAAGCGGTGTTGATTACTAACGAACGAGTCATAGCTTAGACTCGCCGTGTTTCCGCGACATTACCGTTATGTTGCTGTCGCGAAACCAATCATTGAGGTTACCCTATCGAGGCGGCGTTGCCACCCTCAACAGCCAATCAACTGCATAAATTGCAGACCTCTCCCCATGGTTTAAGGGTAATCAATTTGGGACGGGGCTTTATTAACTGGTATTTCGCATCAGATACCATTCAATATAGCCCCATCCTACATTGACCGCCCTGTTATAGGAAATGCCGATAGCGAAGCATTTTCGATTGGTATCCCCAAATAGCGAGTGAAACTCCGTCGTGGCACAGTGGTGCTGTAGAATCCTTACAACACATCACACTATTACGTATCTAAAGGAGCACGATATGCGCGTCGACGAGGTTTTTAAGCAGGCAGCATCCCAGGGCACCGCACCCGTTTCGTTTGAGATGTTCCCGCCCAAGGGCGAGCTTACCCTCGACACGGCTCGCGAGGTGGCAGGCAATCTATGCAAGCTTTCACCGAGCTTTGTCTCGGTCACCTGTTCGGCCGGCGGCTCGGGTAACGGTGCCACCACCGCCCCCATCGCGCATATGATTTCGAGCGAATTCGATACGCCCTCGGTAGCGCACCTCACCTGCGTGGGCCGCACCCACGCCGACATCGCCGCCAAGATCGACGAGTATCACACCGCCGGCGTTGAAAACATCCTGGCCCTGCGTGGTGATCTTCCCGCTGGCGCGACTGAGGACGACAAGCCCGCCTCGGACTACGCCTACGCCCGCGACCTCATCCCTGAGCTCGTCGACGCCGGCTTTTGCGTGGGCGCCGCAGCCTACCCCGAGGGCCACATTGCCTGCGAGGATCTCAACCTCTCGGTCGAGCACCTCAAGCAAAAGCAAGACGCCGGCGCGAGCTTCTTTGTGACACAGCTCTTTTTTGACAACGAGTGCTTCTACCGTTTTCGCGAGCTTGCCGACAAGGCCGGCATCACCGTGCCCATTACCGCGGGCATCATGCCGTTTATGGGCAAGTCGCAGATTAGCCGCATGGTCTTTATGTGCGGTGCGTCGCTACCCTCCCCCGTCATCAAGATTCTCGCCAAGTACGAGAACGACCCCGAGAGCCTGCAGGCAGCCGGTGTAGATTATGCCGCCCATCAGCTTTGCGACCTCAAGGAGCACGGTGTCGATGGTCTGCACCTGTACACTATGAACCGTCCTGCAATCGCCGCGACCATTATGGAGCGCCTGGGGTAATGGAAAAACCGCACGCCGATATAACCGTTGTTGAAGTGCCGGCCGACCTTGCGTCGCCGGCGCTTTACCGTATCGACGCTGCTCACCACCCTCGTGTCGACCGTGCCGAGATGCTGCGCTACCTGGGCTACGGCGGTCAGCAGATTGAGCCCGAACTGTCGCAGCGCATTGAGCTTGTCGTTGAGCGTCTGGAGCTGGACATTGAGCCCCGTGGCGTGCGCCGCATATTTGCCATCGATGCCACGGGCGTCGATGAACAGGGCGAGCCTTGCATTCGCTTGGTCGGCACCAACGTTGAGCTGCGCGGCCGCGATATCTATCGCCACCTCAAAGACGCCCGCTTTGCCGCACTCATGGCATGCACCCTCGGCATGGAAGCCGAGCGTCGTCTGCGCACCACGGGAGCCCAGCAGCCCCTAGAGGGAGCCGTGCTCGACGCCGCATGCTCTGCCTATGTAGAAGCCGCCGTCGAGCAGATGGACCAACAGGTCAAGGCTGCGGCCGCCGCACACGGACTCGCCGGTAACTGGCGCTTTAGTCCCGGCTACGGCGACTGCCCGCTTGCGGCTCAGCGCTCAATCGTAGCTGCACTCAACGCCACACGGCTCATCGGGCTTACCGTCACACCCACCAGCCTACTCATGCCCACTAAGAGCGTGACCGCAGTGATTGGTCTGTTTGACGGCGAGGTCCACGACGCCCAGAGCCGCCCCACCTGCAATATCTGCCGCATGCGCGAGCACTGCCGCTTCCGCGCCGCCCACACCACCTGCTATTCCAGCCATTAGGAGCTCATCGATGTTTACTCCGCTTATCACCCATGATCTGGACGGCGCCGCGCTGGCGGCGCCCGTTGATGCCGCACGCCGCAATGGTACTGCATACAAGACGCGCACGATCGACGACCTTCGCATTAAGGACGATCGCCTGCGCGCCGCCATCGAGGGCACGGGGCACCTGCTGTTCGACGGCGGCATGGGCACCATGCTGCAGGCGGCCGGCATGAAGGCCGGCGCCCTGCCCGAGCTGCTCAACTTTGAGGAGCCCCAGGTCATTACCGACATTCAGCGTCAATATGTCGAGGCCGGCTGCGACGTAATCACCGCCAACACCTTTGGCGCCAACGCCCACAAGCTCGACGGTGCCGCCACCGTGGCAGATGTCTTTGCCGCCGCCGTCGCCTGCGCCCGCGCGGCCGGTGCCCGCTACGTCGCCGGCGACATCGGCCCCATAGGCGCGCTGCTTCGCCCCTTGGGTACTCTCAGCTTCGACGAGGCCTATGACCTCTTTGCCGAGGAAGTGCGCGCCGGCGTCGACGCGGGCGTCGACCTCTTTATTATCGAGACCATGACCGACCTTGCCGAGATCAAGGCTGCCGTCCTCGCCTGCCGCGAGAACTCCGACCTGCCCGTCATTGCCACCATGACCTTTGAGGAAGACGGCCGCACGTTCCTGGGTACGAGTCCCGAGGTGGCCGCCATCACGCTCGACGCCATCGGCGCCGACGTTTTGGGTATCAACTGCAGCCAGGGCCCGGCCGAGCTCCGAGGGCTCGCCGCACGTATGCTCACCGTTACCGACAAGCCCGTTATGGTGCAGGCTAACGCGGGACTGCCCCGCGTGGACGACGACGGTAACACCGTCTTTGACATCCAAGCCCCCGAATACGCCAAGGCCGTCGCCGGCATGATCGAGGACGGCGTGAGCGTCGTGGGCGGCTGCTGCGGAACCACGCCGGCGCATATGGCGGCCTTGCGCACGCTTATCGACAACCACGCGCCCAGCCCGCGTCACCGCAAGCCCAGCATGTCGGTCACGAGCGCCCAGACGGTCGTGGACCTTCCCTGTGACGGCCACAAAATCGCCGTCATCGGCGAGCGCATCAATCCCACCGGCAAAAAGCGCCTGCAACAGGCCCTGCGCGACGGCGACCTGGACTACGTCGTGAGCCAGGGCATCAGCCAGCAGGAACAGGGCGCCGACATCCTGGACGTCAACGTGGGCCTGCCCGAGATCGACGAGGTCAAGATCATCCAGCAGGCGACCGAGCAGCTCCAGGGCTCCACGCTGCTGCCGCTGCAGATCGACTCCACCGACCCCGCAGCCGTCGAGGCAGCCGTGCGCCGCTACGCCGGCAAGCCCATCATCAACTCGGTCAATGGCAAGCAGCAGATCATGGATGAGATCTTTCCGCTGGTCGCCCACTACGGCACCAACGTCGTCGGCCTCACACTCGACGAAGGCGGTATTCCGGATACCGCAGAGGCCCGCTTCGCCATCGCCGAGCGCATCGTGGCCGAGGCTGCCCGTTACGGCATCGGGCCGGACCGCATCCTCATCGACTGCCTGGTCATGACCGCCTCGACCAACCAGCGCCAGGCCGAGCAGATCCTGCGTGCCATGTCCCTGTGCAAGGAGCGCCTGGGCGTCAAATGCGCGCTCGGCGTATCGAACATCAGCTTTGGCCTGCCTGCCCGCCCGCTGCTGGGCTCGGTCTTTTTGGCCGCCGCTTTTGGCGCAGGTCTCGATGCCCCCATCATGAACCCGGGCTCCAAGCGCTTTATGGATACCGTCTACAGCTATCGCGTCCTGAGCGTTGAGGACGAGGGCTCGACCGGATACATCGAGCGCTATGCCGGCTGGACCGATCCGTACAAGATCGCCGCGAACCCGGCGGCGGCTCAGGCAGCATCGACCGACGCCGCGCCCGCTGCTGGCACCGCTGGCACCGCCGGCACCGACGGCAACGACGACCCGATTCGTCGCATGGTCGTCTCGGGCCGCAAGGGCGAAATCGCGGTCGAGACCGAGCGCCTGCTGGCCGACCATGACGCCATGGACCTCATCAACAATCACTTTATCCCCGCCCTCGATGAGGTCGGAGTCCTCTTTGACCAGGGCAAGTTCTTCTTGCCGCAGCTTATGGCCTCGGCCGAGGCCGCGCGCGTGGGTTTTGACACCATCAAGCGCCTGATGCCCGCCGGCGAGATCGCCGACAAGGGCAAGATCTGCGTGGCCACCGTCAAGGGCGACATCCACGACATCGGTAAGAACATCGTCAAGATGCTGCTCGATAACTACGGCTATACCGTCTTTGACCTAGGCCGCGACGTCGACCCGCAAGAGGTGCTCAAGACCGTACGGGAGCGTGACATCAAGCTCGTCGGTCTTTCGGCGCTTATGACCACCACGGTCGTCGCCATGGAGGAGACCATCAAACTGCTCCATGCCGAGGTGCCGGGTGTCAAGATCATCGTAGGTGGCGCCGTGCTCACCCCCGAATACGCCAAGCAGATCGGCGCGGACTACTACGCCAAGGACGCCGCCGAAAGCGCGCGCATCGCCGAAGAGGTCTTTGGGCAGTAACACAACG
>OHYL01000033.1_pt1 | contig 84359 bp, 97 predicted proteins | sample 1580261 | NCBI WGS metagenome assembly OHYL01 (sample SAMEA3882548, study PRJEB24775) | human gut metagenome | biome: human-associated habitat; feature: intestine environment; material: feces | place: Netherlands | collected 2009/2010 | reverse complement strand
ATCTACCACATTGATTATTATACGTAATCGTAAATCCTCTTGATGTGACAAGTTGCTCATGACTCATGCAATCATTATTCATAGATACAGACCATGACCACGTCTTCTGCTCCGGGCAATCGCATTCCATAGCGTTGGCTTTTTCCTGCGCTAGTCTCTGTGCGTCAGCCTGTGCCGCGGCGGTAAGTTGGTAGTTTCATCAACCTCGTTTATTCTATTTTCGATAGAAATGACTAATATTGTATCACTAACATTAAAAAAGTAAGACTATGGCATGTGCTAAGAAAAAGAAGATGGCAGAAGGAGGCAAAGTCTCCGAGAAAAAGAAACCTCAAATGAAATGTGGAGGCAAGGTTAAGAAAAAGAAGTAATAACCGGAGGGGTATATCCCCTCCTTAGTATTTCATGCATGAAAAATTCAGAATTTGTATCTAGGATCATAAATGACATGAACTCTATTAGTAAAGACGCTCATGTCAGTAGAAGATGGATATTGTCCATAGGTAGGCAGAAGGCTCGATCATATATAGCCCAGAAGTACGCTGATGGGACTTTGTTCGGCGAGGAATCGCTATATACCCATATCAATTGTCTGGAGATGGAGAGAGTTCGGAAGGTTGATTGCTGTTTTGATGAGTTCAAGTTATGCCGGATTCTTATGAGATCCAAGAAAAGTCTTCCCGATATGATATACACCCGTATAGGGCCGGCTATTATAAAGGTATCGAATATCATGGATGATATTATATTTACTCCTATATCGTTAAGGAAATACGCTAATAATAAAGAGCGTAAATATGGTAATATAGAGCAATACTATTATTATGTTAATGACGGATATATTTATATCCCTGATATTAATATAGAGGCTATAAATGTGGATCTTATAACTCTTGACAGAAAAGCGGCATTAGAGCTAGGGGGATGTGGAACGAAAAAAGATGATCCATGTATATCTCAATGGGATTATGATTTCGTATGTCCTGACAAGCTACTAGAATATGTTGTCTCAGAGACGTTAAGGGAGACGATAACCAAATTGCAGATTCCTACGGACGAGAATCCGGATATGGATATTAACAAGAAAACTCAAAAGATTCAGTGATGATAAATATAATAAGGTCAATAATTAATTTCTTCGGTTTCAATAACGTCATAGTTGACGGTATAGGCGAAAGAGGGATGAGAGATAGCTCTATCATAAGATATAATGAGGTGCATGATATGTATGACAAGATTATAAAAGATCTAGGAGATATGTCAGCTTACGTATCCAAAGGTTATATCTATGATAAGATAAAAGACAAAACAGGTTTTAGTACAAGGCATATCAGTAGGATACTTAATCATACTAAGAAAAGAGATCTTAGGTTTATCTAAAAAGGAGAGGCTAATAAGTCTCTCCTTTTTATTAAAAACCATAACAGCAGTGATTGTCAACAATTACCTGAATCATGACCAGAGATTGTTACATCTCCACATACCACTTCTCGGCTAAAATATACACTTCCACTCTTGGTTCCGGATCCTGCGGGAATTGTAAAGCTAGCGCTATTGACCTGCTCTTCTCCGTTTTGTGTATATCCTATACCACTCACAGAGCCAGATATAGATCTACCACATTGATTATTATACGTAATCGTAAATCCTCTTGATGTGACAAGTTGTTCATGGCTCATGCAATCATTATTCATAGATACCGACCATGACCACGTCTTTGTTGGCTCTGGGCAATCGCATCTATCGGCCTGCGCTAAGCCATTAGCGTAAGAGATACCATCGGATTGGAGGTTATTGTCGGCTATCCTGTTTGCCTCATCCTTGGTATAGGCGGTGTATTTTTGTGTATAAATTTCTTGTATTAGGATGAAATCGTTATATTTGTGATATGAAAACAAAGTCATTTAAAATACTTGATCAGTACTTTCTTCGGTTTTATAGATCTATTATGTCTAAGAATGGCAAGAGAAGGAAACATACGATCGTGGACAAGAATGATATTCTCGAATGTCAGTCCTTGATATGGAAAGTCATACGTGATAAGTATCTGGATAATGAGGGTGGGGTTTATATAAACAACATCGGTTATCTGTGTCATAAGATAAATCCTAATCGTAAGATATATTTGAATAAGCTTACCGGTACTATTAACAGACGTGGGACGGGTGGATACTCTTATGTCCATACGTGCATTGATTTTATGCCTCGGAACAAGTATTTCCATCTCTATATTTCTCCGGCGTTGAACAGGGAGTGTAGGTTGGCTATGGAATCAGGTAGGAGATATAAGTTCTTGTATCGGGAGGTTGAGTCGGAGAGTAAGGTATTTGGAGTTAAATGGGTTTACAAGCTGTAGAAGTTTTTTTTGTGATCCAGTTAGCCCGTGAGGGTAGACTGGATTTTTTTTGTATCACGGATTCAAATACATATCTTTGTGCAAAAGACTTGAATATGACTATAAAAGGGTTGTTGGCCGAGATCAAGGCCGATTTACATAAATACGATGATAGCGGGGCTATAGATACCTCGTCTGTTTATAGATGGGCTGAGATCGCCTTGAAAAGGTTCGGGGGTGTTATAGCGGTCATGTCCGAGGCGGTTGTCAAGACCAGCAACAAACAGGCGGTATTGCCTTCTGATTTTTTCGACATGCTTGATGCCTATAGGTGTGAGCCTCTTGTCTGTGAGATTCCGGGCGGCGACAAGGCCAAGGCTGACCTCCAACACGAGATCGGCTGGGTCGAGCGCACCGAGCGTGGGTTCCGTTGGAACTCCTGCACCGAGTGTTGCAAGGAAGAGTTTGAGAAGACAATCACGGAGAAGATATATATCGGGTCTCACGAGGTTCGCTTCCATTACCATCACCCCGTAAGGCTGTCTATAGGTCGTGGGTTGAGACGTGATTGCGCCGCCGACAAGTATCGGGATAAATATGCTTGGGATAATTATGATATAACTATATCTGGCAATACTATGTATACTGGGTTTGATGGATTTATTTATATCATATATCGTGCTACGCCTAAGGACGATGACGGTCTCCCGTATATACCTGAAACGGCGTTAGGTTATCTTGAGGATTATGTCGAGACGTATATCAAGATGAAGATCTTCGAGAACGCCGCCGTTAACGGTTTGATACAAGGGGCTGGTGATGCTTATAAACTATACGCCCAGCAGGAGCCGGGTAAGTTCTCTAGGGCTATGAAGGAGCTTAAAATGTCGATGATTACGTTAAATGATTATCGGGAGCTGGCGGAGGATAACAGGAGGAGGATGTTGTCTTACGAACGGATGTGGCCCAATACTTTTGATAAGTATATTAAATTGGTTTAGTTGCAGGGGAGGGAATCGAACCCTCGATCTTTAGGTTATGAGCCTAACGAGATACCTCTTCTCCACCCTGCGATTATGATGCGAATATACGTTTTTTTTAAATAAAAAAGATAATATGGCAAAGAAAAATGATTGGATACATTTAGATAAGACAAGTGGTACCGGTCCTGCTGAGGTTAGAGTTACCGCTGATATCAATGAGACTGGAGAGATACGTCAGGCTACGTACAAGGTTATAAAAGAAGGCACCAAGGAGGAGAAGACGTTCGTGTGCAGGCAGGAGTCGGTCCCGGTGGTTATTATCCCTGAGTTCGACTACCTAGTGCTTAGGTATATCTGGGCTGACGAGGACGGCATTGACTTTGACACGGCTACCGGTTTCGATAATACCGGCCTCCCGGACGTGGACGGCAAGCTGGTTGGTTGGAGTAAACAGTACCAGACCACGCAGGAACGGGTAGGTGATTATCTCATCCATGGTGGTGATAACATGGAATCGGGTAATGAGGCAGCTTTGATCCAGATGGGACCGTTATTGGATGGCGATAATTACGATAAATTACCTCTTGAGATCAGGTGTAGTATATACGGTAACTGGTATGGTGGTCGTGAGAAAGGTAATGTCACTATCAAATTCACGGCCTATAAGGGTGGGACAATGGAAAAACGTGGATATGATTTTGTCAATATAGGAGGTGAGGAGGTTTATACCGGTGACGCCCCTACTAACGTATCCGCTCACGGCGAGGATAATTGGCAAAATATAAAGACCTTGTATTCTAAGGTAGGTACGATGATTTATAATAAGGAGTCTCGTGACTGTATTGTAAGAATAGGTGAGTAATTATTCTTTTTCATAATACAAATATCTATCAGCTCTCTCGTCCGTGAGGATGGGGGAGTTTTTTTTGTTTTTTAGTCCTTTACTTATGACATATTTGATCTTTTATTGCGCAGGAATAATCTAGCTTTGCCGAAAACTAGCGTTATGATTACATTAAGTGATGTTAACAATGAACTCCATGTCCGGTTATATATACTGGAGGTGTTTAAGGATTATATAAGAGATGATGATTTCGATGGTCTTGTAGATAAGGCGTTGGATTTTGTCATGGAAGGCGTTTCTATGCCTAAGGCTCCGGCCAAGGATACCACCATGAGTGACATATCAAAGAGCGTTTTGGCCTTGGTAGCGGGTGCTGGATTAGATGAGAGGTTAAGCAAAAGCTCTTTAGAGTTAGCTTACGATAGGTGTAAGATGAGGTACGTATTCGATCCTCGAAATCGGGATATACACGGTGTGATCGTAGGTTATTCCAATGACTTTAATAGTCTGGTAGCTGTGTGTGATGAGGGATCGAAGAAAGGAGTGGACAAAGGATCTAATGATTTTGTGGATGTCAATGAGAGATACGTGACTAACGGGTTCTTCTACATATCCGTAGAGGACGCCGACAAGCAATCAAGCTACATGGGGAAAAATCTATAATTATTATGTTTTTGTATTTTCATTAAGGGTAAACGTTGCAAAGTGTTTAGTCTTCCTCCTGACTTGTGAAAGTTAGGGGGATTTTTTATATTCGCGTGATTTGAATATTTTCGCATAATACGTATGGTTTTTACTTAGATCCGGCGTGTAAGTGATTATCCGTCGGATTTGTTATCTTTGCGAAAAACATAACATCGTGCAGAACAATTCTAACATAGCGGTTCCCGACTCCGGGATGAACAGGGATAAGCATCCACAGGATCTATCCCCGTCTGAGTACAGCTTTGCCTTGAACGCTACCATAGAGGGTGACGATGGAAGCCAGCTTAAGATCCAGAACGAGCCTAGTACCCTTTTATGCAAGCGATTTGATGGCTATAAGGTTATTGGGTATAAGAATGACATAGCTGGTGATAATACTTATTTCTTTCTATCTAATCCGGATGATAATACGTCTAAGATCACATTCATGCGGTCATTGGATTATGTCAAGACCGTGGAGGATCAGCTAGCTGGATCGGGGAAGGACATCCATCGTATCCTTGGCGAGAGGCTAGAGGAGTCGGATGGTCGTTTTGATGAGATATGTGATTTGATGGAGGTCCTGATAGAGGACGGGGTTGATGATCCTTGTCTTAACTTCTCCATCCATCACCCGATATTCGACATAGAGATCAAGGACGAGAAATGCGGGAAGGTGATATACTGGACCGATGGATATAATCCCCAGCGATATGTTATGGTCGATAAGGCTCTTAATCCGGATGATGATGGTGACTTTTGGTATCATTACCATGGGTATAAGACATGTGGGGATGACAAGCCAATAGAGAGGTGTAGGCTGGCCTGCGAGAAGCTGCTGGTGTTCCCGTTGCTGACGGCCCCGTGCGTGGAGCCTGAGGTCGTGGAGTTCGGGGGAAGCCTGCGTGCCGGGACCTACCAGTTCTGCGTGGCGTTGTGCGATGAGTTCGGGATTGAGAAGACCGGATATTGCTCATTGACCAACCCAATCATGTTATTCGATCGTCAAGATATGGTTATCCGCGATGGTTTATGGGGTAAGTCAACCAACATGGGTATCCGCCTTACCGTGTCTAATATAGATAAGCAGGTATCTCATTATAAGATAGGCGTTATACAGAACACGGTTGGGTTTAATGGTGAGCAAAGCCCGGTTCTTGAGTATTTCATAGAAGGTATACATCCGATAACGGAAAGGACCATCTATTACCTTACGGATCAGTATAGCGAGCGTACGACCATGGAGAAGTTATCCAAGGAAATACCGGTATATAAGACAGCCAGAGGCATGACGTCTGTCGGGAATCGTCTTCTTCAATACGGCTTGACCGTGGAGAATGAATGGAATCTTCAACCGGTCGTTAATTTCTTGGGTCATTTCGTTAAATGGCAGACATCGATAGCCACGGAGAATTTGTATAAAGACGGTGTGGCTTGCTCTAAATACGCCTCTTTCATGCGTGACGAGGTATATCCGTTGGGTATAAGATTCTTTACCAATACAGGATACAGGACGGCTAGATTCCCGCTTATCCCTCGTCCGGCCACAAGGGAGGAGATGGAGGTTATCGTTGATGAGGACGGCAACTCTGAAGACCTATCAGCGGCTTCGGTATTGGAGAACAACCCGCAGTGCGCCGGGAACAGCCGCCGTTATCTTTGGCAGTTTAAGAATACGGCAAAGATCATAAACGACCCGTCTTGGGGATTTGATGATTTTGGGGGAGAATGCAAGAATCAGCTAGATGTTAAGCAACTCAGATATGTAGAACAGGAATATGCCACGGTAGGAGAGACCCAATTCGTTATCAACACGATGGGGGAAGATGTTACGGTAGATGATGCTATTGATTATATCGCTGATAATATAGAGAACTTGTGTGATATCATAGAATCTAATGTAGGTATTACTGACGAGTTATGCGCTGCTATATCATTGCCAGAGGATCAAGACGGTATAAAGGCTCCCGATTTCCCTAGTGGATGTGATGATATCGAGAGGATAGAGACCAGGACTATATTGGATAAAAACTCTTTGGTGGATTCTAGGATTGATTTTACATATAAGCTGGCTAGTGATTATGTGGAGACCGAGCCTACTACATTAATACAAAGTAATGCCGAGTCACAAAGGAAGTTCTCTGTATTGTGTGATTTCGATAATTATTCCAGTGGAGGTAAGAATATCATAGATCTGGTTCAGGAATGGCTGGATGGTCAGGATGAGGATAAATTCCCGTCTGATATAGACTCCTCCGCCTTGGTCTTGTGTCAGGATATGTCTAATGTCCGGCAGTTATATGATGAGGGTATATGTACTAATGGGTGTTCGGTAGGTGATCCTCATGTGAATCCTACTATTAACGATGTTCAACTTCCTACATTCCAAGGGGGTAGGTCATTGGGTAAGTGCACATATTTGTATCAATATCCCGGATGGGAAGGAAAGAAGCATACGGAGACGATGCTTGATCAGTTAATGGATACGATGGAGGCTTATTTCCCCCAATATGAGAGTCAGTTTGGTATCGAGAACGCCATGTGTCTTTTTGGCGATGGTGATAATTCTAAGTTTAATACCGGTATAACTACTGACTGGGAAGGTCGTGTGTCTGTGCAGAATGATATTGACGCCAAGACCAATTGGTTCGGTAGAAGTAACTTGACTTATTTCAAGTTCTATTCACATGTATCCTCATACGCCAGATGGGTGGAGTTGGATTATGAGAAATACATAAGTGGTTTATCCGATCCTGATAACGGTATTATGTATATAGAGATGATGGGTAACTATAATTATCCGATCGGCGACTCATCATCATACAATAAGGTTCGTATAACGTTTTTCTCGGACAAGGAAGGTACCGTGGCTCCTAATCCTTTGGCTAATGATGCCAAGAAAGGTGTTATAGTGAATTACGTGGATCATAAGATATTTATGATGCCAAAGTACTTGTTCTGGAATGATGACAAGACTACTTTCCATAAGATATATGTTTGCATCGAGCCTGCGGTATGCGTGTTCTTCACCGGTTTCGCCATGAGGCAGGACATGAAGGAGCTTGCCGGATTCTATACGGCCGGCACCGCCATCTTCCCCGCCCCGTTCTGTTTTGGCATTCGGCCACTAGAGGTGAAATACGTATTCTTCTTTACGAAAGAATTGAAATTAAGAAGATTTGTTACCTATGAGGCGAAATGTATCTCATGTGGAGATAAACCCGCTGATTGCGCTCCCAGACCATATCAGTACGGTGATTTCGGATATTGGGAGTCTGCCAATAAGTATCCGGCTAATTTTGAGTTGTATGATTCAAGCAAGATCGGGATATCATCGGGAGGATCAAAGAGGAAGGACATAATAGATTCTTTGACGAAATACTATGGGTCTCCTAAATCAGTTGGGGGTAAGTCTTATTTCACCGGTAATGGGGATAACGCTGAGTACCCCAATACGTCAACCACGTTTTGTCAGAGACCTATACGTCATTACAAGTTTCCGGATAACTCTGTCGCTCCTTTCATGGGTAATCCGTCTCAACTGACCGGTCAATATGGAGTTGACTCCTATATTTATCCTATGGGGGTGATGCTTGATGACGATATCGTTAATGAGTTTCTGGATATAGCGGTAGAGAACGGTCTTATAGATAAGGCTAGAAGAGATTCTATAATAGGATATGAGTTGTATAGGGGCGATAGGACGTTGGATAAGAGCGTTATCGGGACCGGTCTGGCTTATGATATGTTTAAGTACGATGATCCCGACGGATCGGCTAACCTTTATCCTAATTATCCTTACAACGATTTGTCTGATGATATGTATATCTATAAGGATATTAATCGTGAGAATTTTATAACGCATCCGTTTAATAGGAAGGGTAATATCTGGTATTCATTCTTAAGCCCTGATATTGCCTTCAACAAGCCTGACGCTCCCACTGAGTGCCTTGTTGATGGTTATCAATTAGGTAAATCCTCTGGTATATTCAGGGAGGTGGAGGATCACCCTAAATGGACGATATTAGGAAGTAAGGCTTATAGTATGGCAACGTCATTGGCTACGGTGGAGGCTATGGCTAATTTAATATCCGCTATAGCTGAGTATACATATCAGTCAGCTTCACAGCAATATGTCGGTGGAGGCGTGATGTTTTTGGCCAACCCTGTCGGCATAGCGCTGACGGCTATCCGTCTGGCTACAGGTATCGCCAAGGCCACAGCCCAGTCCGTGGTGGATATAGGCAAGTACAGGTATCAGTGGTTAACGGCATTGATAGATAGGGGACCTAGACGGAACTATGCTTATTACTATACTTCTGTCGCTTATTATAATTTATTTTACCAAAAAATAGGGGAGTCAGAGTTACGTGGATTGTCAACGGCTAAATATATCAAGAGCGGGTTATATCCGGTAACAGACATCTCGTCGCAGGGGGAAACCGTAGGTGGTAAGCCTATTGTCATAAACAACCTCGATCGTGAGCATTCGTTGTTCATGTCATTTGGTATGGATAAGTATATGCTTGAATATCCGGAGTTGGTTTCAAGTTATGATACCAGCCGTATTCAGGATGAGTGTAATATTCGTAACGATGAGGTGGCTGGTATGACGCCTCATTTTATGACACGTGAATCTTTCGTATCCTGCCCCTATATGAGGATAAAGAAATATTCTCCAGCTCAATACGGACAGATAGAGGATATCAGGTGGGTGTCGTTAGGCGGGTGCGGGTTGATGGATGAGGGTAAGCGTAAACCTGTTTTTGGAGGTGATGTGTTTATATCCAGATTCTCGCTTAAAAGGAAAATGCCTATGTTTTACTTGACCCAGTTTGGTCAGGGAGATATGATACCATTCCCTTACTACGACTATCGGAATATCGGGTATCCACGTTATTTTGTTAATTATGATACCGGGGAGGATTATCTTAATAAGACTGACACGGATACTGGATCGCTATATTCGTTCCCTAGCCGTAAGAGTGCTTATGAGATGGCTTGCAAGACCGGGGATATGTATCTTAGTGGTCGTTTCTTTCTGTATTTTTACGGCATACCTCAGTTTCTAGTGGAGTCTGAGATTAATTGTAATTTCCGTATAGCTGGGTCTGAGCCTTATGAGGGTTTCTATCCAGAAGTAGGGGATTATATATCATGGACCCAAGAGCGTAATGTCCCTATATCAAGGGATAATGTGTTTAAGATGAGTCCTGTGTACAAGAATCGTTTTACGCTAGGCGGAAGGTCATTACCAGAGACGTATGATAGCAATTTTTGGGACTGCGCCTACCAAAGACCCAACGGCGTCATATGGAGCACCGCCGACGTTTCGGAGAACGGCATGACCGACCCTTGGCTGTCGTACAAGCCTATGGATTACCATGAGTTCAAGACCTCATTTGGGAAACTCATAAGCATGAAGGGGATAGAGTCGGATCAGATATTAGCCCGCTTTGAGAATCAGGTAGGGCTGTACAACGCTATAGACGTGTTGGCGGAGAGAATATCCCCGGAGAATAGTGAGCTAGGTACAGGTGGTCTTTTCGCCTCTCGTGGTATCGAGTATAATAATACGACGTTAGGATATTCCGGGACCCAGAGCCGGGATATGATCAGTTGTGAATTTGGGCATTTTTGGGTCGATTTAAGGCGTGGTCAGGTGTTTAAGGTAGATTCTAATGGTAGGAATCTTACGGAGGTCACACCGGGGCTTAGAAACTGGTTTAAGGAGCATCTTCAGATGAAGATCATCCGTAGCCGGATATATAACGCTGATACGGACGCTGAGTTGTCTTATTACGATATCGATAACAAGTTCTTTGGTATAGGGCTATCCATGGGCTGGGACAATCGGTTCAAGAGAGTTCTGATAACCAAGAAAGATTATATACCGGTAGGGAATCCGAGCGAGTACCAATTCCGTGGCGGTCGGTTCTACAGGAACGGGCAGGCGGTGGAGCTACAGGACGCCAGCCATTTCACGGACGTCTCGTTCACCGTTGGATATAACTGCCTGAAGGGTGAGTGGAAATCATATTTATCCTACACCCCTGATTATTATATCGAGCACCAGCATTATTTCCAGTCTGGAAAGAACTACTCAAGTGAAAGTCAGGAGATAGGGTTATGGTCTCATGGATTGACCAACCAATCGTATCAAGTATTTTACGGTAAGCTATATCCGTTCGTTATAGAGGTACCAGTACGTGAGCAGTATGTGAATAAGATTCTCACGAACTACCAATATAGGATGGATGCCAGAAGGTATCAGGATGAGGTTAATTATCAGGTTAGAAGAACAACTGGATTTAATAAGGCATGGTTCTATAACGATACCAACAACAGTGGAGAGCTTAGGATGACCATCGCCGACAAGAACGATATGAGCCAGCGGTTAAGGTATCCTGTAACCAATGACGATAGCCGTGAGATACTGGTGACGGAGGTTGATCAGAAGATAAATATAAATGACTATTTTAACGAGGTCAAAGACGATACTAATAACCTACCGGTATGGGTTAAGGACGTGAACGATATTGGCCGGGAGATCGACCCTAGGGCTGTCGATTATCATCGGAGGTGGCGTGATCGTCTTCGTGGCGATTGGTTTTTGGCTAGGTTCGTGAATGATATTGAGAGCCGGTTCAAGATGATAGTTCGTTGGTTCAGCAATGATGAGAAAGTTTATTAATTTATTAACATATGGGGGGGGGGTATTTGCCGCCTCTTCCTTGTATATTAAAACGATATGGAAGATTTTATTGGTAAGTACGATGGTAATCAAATAGACAGTAGACTTGATAAGGTCAAGGATATGGTTGGCGCTACGGCGTCTCAGGCTGGGGAGGATGGATTGGTACCAGCTCCGGCGAAGGGAGATGAGGGTAGGTTTCTTTGTGGAGATGGCACGTGGAAGGATGTGGTAGTCGAACCAGATTACACAGTGTTTGACATTGTTATGGAGATATCATCAAGTGGTAACCTATCTATATCTCAGGAAAATTATAATAAATTATTAGAGAAACTTCCAAGCAATGCTGTTAATATATTTCCAGTCAGAGATAATGGAGTATACATATCAAGTATTTTTGGTGGGTATAATGTTAATGATGATAATTCTATTTGGCTTTATATAAAACAGGATGCGGGAATATTACATAATTCTTCTATACAAATCTCTATATATCAAAATTTAACTGTTGCTATAACTTCTGGTATGAATTATTTAATACCAGTAAATGATGGAATTGATGTATATACAAACCTATCAAATGATTCTTCTGAGAATGATATTAGACAGTTAACAATACATACTACAGGTGATGGAACTAAATCTTTAATGGATGATGGTAAATATCGTAAGCTGCCAATATATGGGAAGAATTTATTGCTTGGATCTGGTACAAAGGTAAGTAATTCTAATTACATTCTTTCCAATTATTGGTTATCTGAACAAATACCAAATGGAACACAAGTGACATTAACTTTATGGGGAGAAATCTATCAGGATAAAACAGATATTTCTATTTACAATTCTGGAGAAACAGTATATGAAACAAAAATAGATAAGGATAAAATTATTAATGGGAAAGCCTCTGTAACATGGAATTGGGTTGTTGGAAATTCTAGTAATACATTTGTTCGTGTATATGCGTCTCCTAATTCTGTTACTGGAATATCTACCATCCATAAGATTAAACTTGAATATGGTGACATTTCGACCGAGTGGTCTCCAGCTTGGGAAGATATACCAGATCTAGAAGAAAGATATGCATATGGTGTTGAGTGGGATACTGCATCATCTAGTCCTGATGGTGTTAGAGTAGGTAATATGCAATTGCATAGAGAATTACCTGTCCAGAGTAAGATGAGAAGGTGTCTTTTGGATAGAGATGGTGGAGTTAAAGAATATTTGGATAATGAGCTTTCATGGGGTGGAAGCTATTTGGATTATGCCGTTATGACAGAGATACCTGAACATTGGTATAAATTGTATTTTAATGGCACTAAATTTAGGAAGATGTTGTCCGAAATTCCATTACCTGGGTATAAACATGTAGATAAGTTCTATATCTCAACATATGAAGCCAGAATGTATAGAACCGATAATTTATTATGTTCGGCGGCTGGAGCTAGTGAATTAAGTGATCCTAATTCAACTAATTTTAGAGGTGGCGACAATACCGCTGAATGGGATGATACCTACCGTTCCCTACTCGGCCGCCCCGTCACCAACCTCACCCGAGACCAATTCCGACAAGCCGCGAGGAAAAGAGGCAGCGGTTGGGAGATGTACACCTACAACGCCCACAAGACCCTGTTCTGGCTATTCGCCGTCGAGTACGCCACGCTGGACAGCCAGAAGCCTTTCAACGCCCAGAAGGACGCTAACGGTTTCGCCCAAGGAGGCTTAGGTCCGGGACCGACGCAAATGACGGATTGGACTAACTTCAACAACGCCAATCCCCTTATCCCATGCGGCTATACCAGCGAGTTCGGGAACGGCTCGGGAGAGAAGGCATATGTCGTGAAGAACGCCTCCGGCGGTACTCACGCCACGTTGATGGCTAACAGGTATCGTGGTATAGAGAATCCGTTCGGCCATATATGGAAATATACTGACGGGGCCAATATACAGGTCACCACGGGCGATGCGGGATTATCCATATTATGGACTACCGATGACCCGTCGAATTTCAGCGACACCTCTTACACCGGCTATGACAAGAAGGGCAATATCTGCCGTACAAACGGTTATGCCAAGAAGATGTTGCTTGGGGAAGATGGCGATATAGTGGCCACGGAGGTTGGCGGTAGCTCCTCTACCTACTGGTGCGACTACTATTACACCAACACATCGGCTAACCGCATGCAGGTGGCGCGGGTTGGCGGTAGCGCGGACGACGGGTCGTATGCGGGCCTCGCTAGCGTGTATACGCATTATGCGCCTTCCGATGCGTATCGTCACCTCGGTTCGCGCCTTTGCTTTTTCCCCGAATATCGTAAAACGTCGGCGTAGCCGCACGTCTCACGTCGGGAATTTTTTTGTATAACGATTAAATAACAAGACATGAAAAGAACATATAGCGACACTATACCGATCACTATAGAAAAGGACGGTGACGGATCCTACCTTTACCGGTGGGATATTAAAGAGGAGACAAGGGAGATGGGTGACGATATGGCCCCCGTGATCTCCTATAGTTACAACGAGGTCAGGATATGGGCCACGTTAACTGCCAACAAGATATTGGAGGCCTGTATCGACGCCCTATGGGGTAGCGGTGTTGAGCAGAAGATGCTGAACGACTATAACGCCGCCAAGTTAGGCATACTTGACTCGTCTTACATCGAGTCCTATAAGGTATTTCTGAATGACAGGAAGTCATTGAAGGAGCGAGTGGACGGTGATTTTCTGGATTGGGAGAATGGCTAGTTGACACGCTAGCGCCCTCAATGGGGCGGGATTTGGTCTTATGTTGATATCATGGGCGGGTATGTGATGTGGATCATGTTCCCGTCTCGTGTTTTAATATCCGTTTGATTGTGCGTATATTTGTGGAAAAACGTGATTTATGGCTAAGAAAAATAGACCGGAGGAGATTCCTTCATGGATAAAGGATTTGTATAAGGAAGATCTTGATCGTGTTGTAAGAGGTGAGCGTCCCATGTATTTTAGGGGTATGAATGATGGTCCTTTAAAGAACGTATCCCCGGAGTTTGATATCCTTAGTGGAGGAGCTGCTGTTAAGGGTATGAATGGGATAAGAGGTGCGTTGTCTCCGTTGAATAATGGCATGGGTAATTATAATTTCAGCATTAGGGGTATAAATAAGAAGATAGGCGAGCTGGTTGATGAGGCGGGATTGTATTTGCCTGAGAAATTAAGACCTATATATCAGACTGTGGTGGACGCTATGTCGAGATCCAAAGATAAGGGATTGGGTTATATCACGCAGCCGTTGGCCAACGCCCTGTACCCTGCGGACGAGCGACGGAACCGGCGTCTAGACGGGGAGCATCCCGTTGGTTATGTGGATGCCATAGACGGCATATGGCCTAGGGAGAAATATGGGTTATGGGGAGAGAAAATTGAGCGGAAAGCCGAAGGAGGTCCTACTGGTAATGATCCTATGTATGTAAGACAAGATGTATCTGATAGAGCTTTGTATTTAAAAGACATCATAGGTAACGCCGTAAGAAGGAGGTTGTATAAGAATGTAACGCCTGATGTGGTAGCCTCAAATGCCAGTCTTCCCGATAAGGTTAAGGAATTTATATACGGAAGAAATGGCAAAGCTAATGTTGATGAATATAGCGAACAGCTATGGGGTAGATTCTTATCCCAGCCTAATAGTCTTGATGGAAATAGCAAGGAGATAAGGATTCCTGATAATGTCATTACTGATATTGAGAAGATGTTCAATCGTGACACTAAGGATGAGATAAAGAGGTTAGATAAAAAGATTCGTGATACGGAGCAAGAAATATATGGCTCTGATAAGCCGGCTACAGATGATGCTTATGGTAGGCTGGAGTTTTTGAAAAAGTCTAGAGAATGGGTAGATATCTTTGAGAAGAATCGTAATTCTGTAAGATCCGGAAAGCCTACGGTTTTTTCTGAGTACGATTTTTATCCCGAAGCTGCTGGTGAGCTTACCCCGTTATCAGGGTTTGGTAATTTTACAATTTATAGACGTCCGGATGGAAGGTTAGGCGTTTACGATGTATATGATTTTTATAGTAATGATCAAGAGTTCCCGATTAATATAGCTACCAAGGTATTAGATGCTATAGGTGATAAGTTTGAGGAGAGAGGCTCTTTCAAGGATTATAATCCTGATCCAGAGAGTGGTAGGGATGCTCTTATTCGTAACGCTATTATGTCTAAGAATAAGTTGGAGGACAAGGCTGAAGGAGGTCGTATAAATACAGGGAGCGATTATGGTTCTGGAAAGTATGTGATTGATCCTCGTAGATCAGAAAATAGCAAAATGGCTGTATATGATGAGATATGGGACTATCTGACAGAAAAGAAGGGTATACCACAAACGCAAGCTATCGGCATCCTGTCTAACATCGCCGCCGAGTCCGGAGGGGACACCGAAGCTCTAGGCGCCGCCGGTGACTTTGGAATCCAGCAATGGCTTGGACCTAGGAAGAAAGAGTTGCAGCGTAGGTATGGTAGGAAACCGACATTAACCCAACAACTGGATTATCTCGTGGATGAGTATCAAGGCAAGGTTCCGGGGTTAGGTTGGAATTACATCAATCAAGGCAAGTTCTTTGACAAGGACGCTCAGGGGAATGAGTATAACTATTATATGTATTCTAAATCCGATTTCGATAACGCCGTCAACTACAAGGACGCTACCGTGGCATGGAATCAAGGATACGGTAGGCCTCTTGGATCGACCTTAAGAAATGAGAAGAGATTTGAGTTCGCTGATATGTTCGCTAATAGGTATGGTGTTCCTGAGAACGAGCCAATGAGATACGAGTTCGGACAGCGGGATTCGGGCACGGGGGACGGAGGTCAGCAGCCCGTGCCTGAGACGGTAGCCCCTGCCGATCCTTCTTTGGCTTCTCGCCCTTCCATAGATAGCTGGTGGGAGAAGGAAGGTCAAGACCTGTTATATAAGATGCTAGCTCAATCCGGCGCTAACAAGAAAGCTATAGAGGACATCGCTAATAATATTAAGAATGATCCTCAATCAGAGGCGCAGATAGCGGAGGCCGAGCGTATGCGTAAGGAACAGGCGAAAAGGCAGTTGGTGCTTAACATGATACCGGGGTTGATGCTGAATATAAAGGGTATGAGCAGAACCCAGAATTAATGCTATATTTGTGAAGTAATTAAACGTTTTTGATATGAAAAGATTGTTGTTTTTATTTGCTATGTTATTGACGCCATTCGCTTTGATGGCGCAAGAGGTAATCCCATCAGAAGGGTCTATTACTATTGATCTGACTACCTTCACCGGCATCATGGCTTTCGTCACGATGTCAGCTACCCAGCTAGCCAAGGTTGTGCCGTATATCGACACCCACAAGTGGGCTAAGATCCTATCGGCTGTAGTTATCGGCATGCTGGTATGTATCTTGGCTTGGTTCCTTCAGGTATCCCCGTTGTTGGTAGGTAGTGAATGGTGGGAAGCTCTATTATATGGAGTGGCAGTCGGGCTCAGTGCTGCTGGTTTCTATGACCTAGTGAAAGCAATAGGTTCGTTATTTGTAAAAAGGATCTAGTTGCTGCAACTATCTTGCGATGAATTAAAATTACAAGGTATTATTATCTGTAATATAGTTAATTATATTTTGTAATTATATTAGTATTATTTATATTTGTGCGCCTATCTACTCATCACGAGCGGATAGGCGCATTTATTAATTTAAAACGTTTGGTAAAGTTATGATTATTTAACCAACAAAACCACCATACTTTAGGAGGTGGATGAATTGGTTTGATTAATTTTGAATCAAAATTGTAAATAAAAAAAATGATTACCTACAAATACAACATCTATCATTCCAAGAAAACGAAGTATCTTGATAAAATGCTTCGTGAATGTTGTTTTGTATGGAATCACGCTTTATCTATACAGCGTAGGTATTACAAGTTGTTTGGGAAATATATCTCAATTGGTAAAATGAAGAAGCATTTTGCTAAAAGAATTAAAAGAAATCTTCTTCATTCTCAAACAACACAAGAAATACTTGAACGTCTTGATGAATCTTATAATCGTTTCTTTAAAAGAAAATCAAAGAGACCACCTAAGTTTAAAAGATCAGATTGTTTCAACTCTTTTGTTTTTAAACAAGGAGGGTTTACTCTAAATGGTAATATTCTCACAATCAACAAAGGAAAGAAACGTTTTAAGTTTTCATACAGTAGAGCATATGAAGGTAATGTTAAACAAATAAGAATAGTCAGAGAAACCTGCTATCGTTTTAGTTTGATTATAGTTACAGATTACAATCCTGCAAACTCTTACAGAAAGACATATGATGGTGCATCTGTAGGATTGGATTTTGGTCTGAAAACTTACCTAACTAAAAGCGATGGTAGTAAAATCAATTCTCCACTATTCTTCAAGCAATATCAAAACAAGATTAGAAAACTAAATAGAAAGTTTTCTAATGCGAAGAAAGGATCCAATAATAGAAAAAGAAGACTGTTTGAACTTCAACAAGCGTATCGTAAAATAAACGATTTTCGATCTGATTTTCAATGGAAATTAGCTCATGAATTATGCAAACAATATGATTATATTTTCATTGAAGATCTAAACATTGAAGGAATGAAACGTTTGTGGGGAAAGAAGATTTCCGATCTCAGTCATTCTTCTTTTATTAACAAACTTACGTATATCGCTTCAAAGTATGGAGTGATAGTACATAAGATTGACAAATGGTATCCTTCCTCAAAGACTTGTGAATGCGGGTTTGTTAATAAAAACTTGTCGTTACGCGACCGCACGTGGGTATGCCCGTCGTGCGGCGCAATCAACGACCGTGATATTCTTGCAGCCCGTAATATACTTCGGAAGGGCATTTCCGAATTGGAGAGCAAGAGTAATTCCAGCGATAGTAATATCGGGGTTTCTTGCGTCTGTATCCAAGAATCCCATTTGCTTTAGTGATGGGAGTATGTCATCTTGGTCATGAGTGGAAAAAGAAATGGGGCAATCCTGTTATGTCTTTAAAGGATTAGTATTAAAGAGACTCATCATTGTCAAATGGTGAGTCTGTATTTTTTTAAACTATCTTTGTATCAGAACGAAATTAATTTGATATGAGCAAGTATGTAATCAAGAGAAAGATACCTAAATATCAAGAGGCCGGGGAAGTCGGTTCATATATGCTTGGCAATATGGATGGTATACAGGGGTTAGGTATAGAACCTTTGGTAAATACCAACCAAGGATTACCTGTGTCGGTCAATCCGCTAGGGATATATTCTATGGATACTCCAGATCAGTTGAGGACTAAATATGCTAATGCTTTTGATCAGGATAATGTGTTTCCGGCTAGCTTCAAGGGTAGTTTGCAACGTATAGCTGAGAATTATCAGGACAATGGTATTACGCTTAATAACATAACTGTTAACGATGTTGATAAATCTAAGACCGGTTCAGGCGAGACGGATGTTTTTGATTTTACCACCATCCCTTACTATGGCGCTGATGATATAGGGTCTAGGTTCACTCAGATGGGTCGTGGTATAGGACGTATGAGAAGCGAGGGATATGGCGATTTATCCACCGGGGCTAAAACGGCTAATACGATAACCACCATAGCCTCAGGAATTAGTGGTATCATGGGATTGGCTCGTAACGTGGTTTCTGGGATAGCGTCAGAGAAAGGTACTCGTACTAATATCAGGTTGGCTCAGGAGCGTGAGGCCAGACAAAGAAGGCAATCCCAGATGCAGTACAAGGATGGTGGGGGTGTTTATCTAGGGCCTAATAATAGGTTCGATAGCGGAAGCCTTACCGGTGAGTACCTGTATCCGTTACCTAAGTCAATGGAAGATCAAGCCAATGTGGAGATCGAGAAAGGTGAGTACGTGACGCAGCCCGGGGAGGCGCCGATGGAGGCTATGGGGCAGAAGCACGCCGATGGTGGAACCCCCGTTTTCTTGGAGGAAGGTACGAAGGTTATCACCGATGATACCACCATAGAGTCGGATTTCGCTAAATACATTAGGGATACGTATGGTATTAAGGCTACACCAAAGGATACGTACGCCACGTTAATGGATAGGTATAAGGCTAAGATCGGTCTTAAATCGGCTTACGATGATCAGAAAAAGGCGCTGGAGAAGCTGAAGAAAAACGATAAGATAGATGACGAGAATACAAGGCGTTTAAACGCCTCCATATTATCTAAGGCTATAAATGATAGTAACGATACCGTTAATGGCTTAGAGGGAAGATTTACGGATTTCGCTAATGTTATATACAAGGAACAGGAAGACCGGAAGATGAAGAAGGATGAGGATACGTATTTCGCCAAGGGTGGTGAGATAGATAACATCATATCCAGATCCATGAAAGAATACGGTCTTACGGAGGAGGATATAGCCGATGCTAAGAAAGAATTGCTTAAGAAAGTGGCTGGTATTCGTCAGAAGATGGAGAAAGGTGGTAGTTCTTTATTCGATTACCTACTTACTTTCCGTCCTGTAGAGAACAAGTACAATAATAAGGATAACACGTTCGGGTATCAACGTCAGGGTCAGGATGGTTCCTATGGCGGTATTAATACCGATGAGAGGCTGGAGTATTATAAGACGTTCATGCCTTTGGCTTATGATGCTTATATGAGCGCTCCGAAGGCTACTGCCGCCAAGGCTCTTCAGGATGCTATATACAGCACTACTGGTGGGTGGATGGGCTTGGCCACGGCGGAGAACCCGATCATCGCCAACGCAGAGGCGCTTCGGGATTATACGACACTCGTTTCCTTTGGAGGCGAGGATAGCCAAGGTAATTACCCGGAAGATAAGAAAGCCTCATATCATGATAGGATGAGAGACAATAAGTTTGGTCAATATTCCTCATCTCGTCCTATGATCGGTCTGGATGTTGTTACAGAGGAACAGCATAAAGCTCTTAACGACGCTGGTATCACTCATTTCAGTCAACTGTTTTCTGACAAGAATAAAGATATTGTTAATAAGATCCTTGGGGAGGATATGCTTAAGATGCAGGCGTTAAGATCCATGAAAGGCATGGAAGGTCTTGATTTTATACTTGACCCGCATAAGGTGGCTCCCGGTCCTATGGATATAGGTGATGTGGAGGATCCTGATGTTAAGCTGGATATGCCTGAGCTGATTGATCCTAATACACTTCCTAAAACCAACACAAATGCCGGTAAGTCGAACGGCGGCAATGGAGGCAGGAATATAGTAGGTGGTGGTCTTGACTTTCCTGAGGTGTTCAGGATGACTCCGGGAGCCGTGACAACGGAAGGTCTGGAAAGACATTACGCTCCTACCGTGGACCCGGTGTTGAGATCGGCTGATCAGTATATGGTTGAGGCTAATCGTGCTTTCCAATCACAATTGGATCAGATGGGTAATGTCCCGGATTCCCAGAGAGGGGCTTTATCTTCCAATTTACAGGCTATCATGAGTTCCAATATAGGTAAGTATATAAATGAGGTAGAACAAGGGAATGTGGCTCAAAGGACTTGGGCTGATAATGTCAACGCTCAGTCATGGGCTAATACTTATGATAAGAATATAGCTCAACGCCAAGCTTACCAGCAACGGATACTACAAGGATTGGCTATAAATGACGAGAACTGGGCTAGGTATTTCGATAGCGTCAATGATGAGATTCAGCAGAAGTGGAATACGGCTACGACCATGAATACATTAAGATCTATATTCGGGGATGTAAAGATCGGTCCTAATGGGCAGCTGATCGCTGATCCTCAAGGAGATATATTGAGTTATAGGAGATTATATCCCGCTCAGGAAGTAACTAAAGGCAAGAAAGGATAAAGGATGGCTTCACAATATAGTATATTAAGGAATTACGGCAAGTACGTATCACCCTACAACATGGATGTCATGATGCAGGGTATGGGATACATGCAGCAGAAGATAGATACCAATCGGCAGGCTATAAACGAGTATGCTGATTATATTATCAATTCTGACATTATAAAACCTCAGGATAGGGAATATCTTCAGAATAGGTTAAATGGATTGATACAGGATGTGAATAACGTGTATCGTAAATCTAATTTGGCTTCTGATGGTATAGCCAGAAGTATACAGGCTCGTCTTGGGGAGGCTCTGGATACCCGTGTGTTGAATGCCATTGCCGGCACTAGGGAGATCCGGTCGTTTAGTGAGAAGATGGAGGATATGAAATTGAATAATCCTAAGATGTATAGTCCTATAAACGAGGCTGAGGCTTTCGCCGATGCCGTGGCATGGATGAATGACGGTCAGGTAGGGACACGTCTTAATCCTATACATTATACTCCTTATACGGATTATCACGCTGAGGTTGATGAGAAGATGAAGAACTTCATCTCCCTTAATAAGGGAAAGAAAGTCAATGTGCCGGTGATTGATGCCAATGGTAACAGGACGGGGGAGATGCGTGAGATGTATATAGATGAAATGAGCTATGCTCAAGTCAGGGATATAGCCATGGCTTCCATATCAGAGAACGGCAAAGCTCAGATGCAACTAGAGGGTAGGTATATGGCTAGGACGAATTCTGACCTATTCAATGTCCAGAGTACCTCTGATTTCCTTAAAGGGTATATTGATGATTTTAGTGCCAAGGAAGAATCTATACGGGCAAAGCTAAAGGGCGTTGGCAATGATAAGGTCAAAAAGGCTAGGTTGGAGTCAGAGCTGGCGGATATCACCAAGCAGAAAAATGATTTCGTGGAGGAGGCTGAGGGCGTTATCGGCAGCAACTACAGTCCGGAGCGGGCCGGCATGTTCATGGTGAGGCAGCAGTTCCTTCGTGGCGTGGGGTTACGATGGTCTTATAATAACTCATACGAGACGCTTGGTGTTGATGATTATTATTTCAAGGCTAATCAACAGATGATGGAGAGGGCTAAGTTCAATGAGACAAAAAGGCATAATCTAGCCATGGAGAAATCCGCTTTGATAAGAGCTAGTAAATCAGGTAAATCGGAGAATGGAAATGGTGGGGGCGATGACATGACCGGTCCCACCGTGGTTACGAAGAGTGCCAATCTTGAAGATGTGAATATAAGCGATGAGTTCATGAATGGATTTATAGCCAATGAAAAGGCGGTGAATACAGGCATGGAGAATTTTGTAAAGTCTCTATCAGACGATGCCAAGAGGAAGATCGACGCATGGGCATCTGATCCTGAGAATAGTAATGTGGTCAAGGATATGGATAGGGGTCAGGTTATCATGACTTATTTTAAGGCTAATGGTGGATCTACGAATACACTTCTTGATTATAATGGAAAGGATAGTTATATAAAGCTTCTTGGGTTAAATAACCAAAGGAATAAGTATAGTAAGATTAATGAGGGTTTCAATAAGGCTGAGAATACTGTTTTGGATGGTGTTGATGCTATAATTGAGAAAGAGGCTAGATCGTATGAAGGATCAGGTATAGACATTAGTTACGGATTTGGCACATTCAATCTTGGGGATATCAACAATAATGGTGATAAGGTTTTTGATATAGATGGCATAAACGATATAACATTAGACGATTGGGCTAAGCTATCTGCTTATAGTTCTTTGCTAAATGATAATATAAACGTTGTTAATAGTAATATTCAAGGGGAAGCTCCATACGTATCGGTAGATTCAGGTCAGTCAAGTATTATTATGGATCGTTTGAATGATCTTATGGGAACGTCTTTGTCGCTTGATGATATTGAATCTATAATGTCTCTTGCCGTATCTGGGGCTAACAAGAATAGGCATATCGAGGAAATAAAAGACAGGTTTGCTGGGGATAATAGAGCGATCGCTGTCGCTACCGCTATATATGACGAAGCGCATAAGGAAAGAAATGATTTATTAAGGCATAAATGGAGCCGTGGAGATTTGGGTAGGTTAAATGATGACGCAAAGCGTGCTGGCGAGGATTATTTAAGGCAATATCGTCATGAGTACGCCGAGCGTGAGTATATCTTTTCCGGTGATTATCCGTCTAAAAGCAAAGCCGAGTATGATTATATAAAGATTAGTGACCTATTTACCCGTGGTGGTGGTTTTATTCCTAAGGATAAGGATGATGCCAATACGAAGATAACGTTTACCATATCCCCTATAGGTGATGGTAAGTATCAGATCATTGGCAATAATGGAGGTGATGGTAGATCCGTTATTGAGGTAAGCGAGGCTGATCTGGCTGCCAATGACCTTGCTTTCTATAAAGAGGATGTAAATATTCCATCCGAGACCTACGACTCTGGTGTTGTATCTATATCGTTCGCCAATTCAAGTGATAACGCTTATGGGAAGATGGCTAAGTCATTGCAGGTGGCTCCATTCGCTTACGCCAGCGGGGCCAAAGATATGACAATGCCTTATATAGATATGTTTACGAATATAAATGACGGTAATATCAGGAAGAATCAGATGATGATCGCTACTGACGTGTTGTTTGATAACGCTTCCATGTACGAGTTAAGGGCTTCAGGATATAAGTACAATAATGGATCTTCTGGCATAAATGTGGATATATATGGTAAGGGGAAAGCCAGTAAGGGAGATACCCCGTTGTATTCTATAGACCTAGATGGCGTAGCTTACGCTGACGAAGTAGCCAGAAAGATTGATTTTTGTCCTCAGTATTATTTGACTATGGCGTGGCAACAGATACTTAGTAAGGAAAATGAGGTGTATTGGAGGAGTGAGGGCAGATCGACTACCGATGACTTCGAGAGTTTCATCTCCCCTATAGCCAGTATCATTGATCAAGAGATAAAAAACAGAAATAGTGGAAATAATGGAAATAATGGAAATCGGTAATAACGTTCCTGATGGAAAGAAATTGGCCGAAAGATATGGCTATCCTACAATGGGTGTTGATGCCACTAGAGCCATTGGTACGAATACCTACGATATACCGGATCGTGATTTGCCTCCCGTGCTTGATCCGTACTCTGCTTCGGAGAGATCAAAGTCGCAGATACCATCATTGTCGGAAAGGATTAAGAATACCGTTAAGACAAATTATTATGATGATATAAAGCATATGTCCCCATTGGGATATATGGCATCTGACCAAAGCTATAAGGGTAGGTTTAACCTTACAGGTCCGGAGATATCGTTGGAGGATTCAAGATATCGACTCAGTAGCGGTACTTGGATACCTAAATACGAGTCTTATATTCCAGGCGTAGATAACGACATGCGTCTATCTAGGAGCCAAGGTAGGACCGAGAAATGGGTGAGAGGATTGGGTAAGCTGGCGGGTAAGACTGCTTTATACGGATTAGGCGGCGTTATCCAGCCTTTTTATGGTATTTACGCCGGTGTATCCAGAGGTAATTTTAACGCCGTATTTGATAACGATTTCACGAGATGGCTGGATGATCAGGATAAGAAAATGGATTATGGTCTAGCTCATTATTACAATCGAGAGGAGCGGGATATGAATTTTCTTCAGAGCATGACTACGGCTAATTTCTGGTCTAACGATTTCTTATCCGCTCTTGCTTTTACCGCTGGTGCCATGTTATCATTAGCTGTATATTCCGGTGCTAGATTGATGAACTTAGCTCGTACGGGAGCTAGGGCAGGCGTGGCTTTGGCTAGGATAGGCAAAGCGGCTTCGGATACCAAGAAAGCATTCGGAGCTTACCTTAGGGCCGCCCGTATAGGGCAGAGGGTAGGCAAGGGGCTGGATGCCGCCCTATTTCTTGGTACGTCTACCTCATGGGAAGCTTCAGTGGAAGCCAGAAGTATGTTGATGGAGGCCGAGGAGAATTTCAGGCAATCTTATCGTAACGCTTACGGGAGGGAAGTCCCGTATGAGGAGCTTATGAGGTTCAGGGCTGACAATGCCAATGCCGCTAACGCCGTATTCGCCGCAAACGTCGGCATATTGTCATTATCCAACATAGCTATGTTCGGTGATATGTTTGGCATGGATCTGGGCGTGGATAAGTTCATAAAACGCAATATATTTGGCGTAGGAGCCGAGAGAATGGATAACGGTGCACTAAGGGCTATAACACCAAAGAAATGGCAGAAAATAGCTGGTAATACGTTTAATATCATCAAGCGACCGGTATCTGAGGGTTTGTTCGAGGAAGGTCTTCAAGGTGTGTCCAGCAAGTCCGCGGAGGATTGGGTGGAATCAAGATACAATCCCATGGCTATTCGCCAGAATATAGGTTATATGGAGGCTATAAAGAACGGGTTCAAGGAGACTTACGGATCTAATCAGGGCTGGAAGGAGATCGGCATCGGTATGATTATCGGATCGGTTAGGGGTGTAAGAAGCCTTGGAGGTATAAAGGAATGGAGCCAAGACATGTCCCGTAATAAGGGGATGGTAGAGGCCTACAACACTAATGCCGGCGCCTTGACCTCGGCGGCTGTCCAAGCTATTCGTGGCAGCATGGCCCTGAACGCTCAATTATCAGGCTTAAGTACGGATAATAACGCTGACGATATACCTAATTCTAGAATCGTAGATAAGACTTTTAGTGATGCCGTATTCAACCGTCTTCGTTATGATCAGGAAATGGGGATGTTAGATGATACCAAGGAGAATTTCAAGACAGTCATCGAGTCTATACCTAATAGCGATATAGCCTCCGATATGAATATGACAGATGAGCAGGTAAATGAGTATAAGTCCAACCTTATCAGTGAGTTCAATAAGAAGGTTGATAATTTTACTATGGCCAGCAGATTTGCCGACTCCCTTACCGATGGTATATCCAATAGATCATTTAACACCTATATCTCCAACATGGCTTATAACGGTCTTGAGGCTAAGGATAACTTGGATGATATCGCTAATCAGTTAGGAAGGATATACAATACAGATATAGGACCTGCTTTAGATATATATTCTCGTCTTAATCCTGATTCGAGTAGGGATCTTGAGAAACTCAGGAAGCTTACAGATGATATACAGAAAATGGAGAAGAATGTTTTGAAGCTTCAGCAGAGTGTCACATCTAAGGAAGCTCTTGAGTCTGATAAGGTCAAGTTAGCCAATGAGAATGATAGACTTCTTAAATTGACGGAGGATAGGATTGCTTTGGAGAGGAGATTAGCTACGTTAGTTAACTCAGAGACAGATATATCTAAGCTGTTATTAAACAGGGATGAATCAAGGATCAGCGCCGCCGATCTTATGGCAGCTTATGAGACTATAGTCGGTTTTGAGAATGCCGTATCTATCCGTGGGGTTGATAATCATAAGGAGGCTATGGCGTTGCTTAGCGAGTATCGTCATAATCTTGTGGCTTATAAGAATATAAACGAGTCACTTCGTCGTATGCGTGACAGAAGATTCATCCGGGCGCAGGAGCGCGGGTTCATGAAGATATTATCGAACGCATGGGGGAAGACTTATGAGGAGGATGACAGCAAGTATGATTTCAGGAATACCGATGATCCTGATGCTAATTCCCTTTATGCCAATGATCAGGCCATAGATAAGGCTTATCAAGATGGTCTTATAGGAGAGGACGAAGCATTTATGTTCAAGACCTATAATCATATGATCGCCAGATCTATGGAGAACGAGATTAAGACCGATGAAGGTAGTATAGTCGAGAGGGTTCCTGATGATGAGGATATCATAAATCCTTCTGACGATAGAATCAATAATATAGCTATAAAGATATGGAACGGTAATGAGGATGTCTTATCTCCTAGGGAGAGGCAGATATATGATAATAATAAGGATCGTATCAATGATCTTGTAAATGGGTTTGGCGATAATCCTATAGCTAGGCTTAATAAGATTAGGTCAATGATAGATAGGTTAAATACCAACGATAACGTCTTAAATAACATCAGAGATACTATTGATGATATCATAGATATAAACATTAATGGTCTTGATAAGGATCAGGTTAAGGGGGCTATACAGACTTACAATGATCTTATGAATGATATTGACAACGGGAATGAAGTTGATCATGATAAACTTAATGAGGCTATTGATATTATCAATAATTATTCTGATGATCCTCTTCTTCAATTCGTGGAATGGATGAGGCCGTATAATAATGGAAGTATAGCTGTCAAGGATTACGATAAATCCATACCTATGGGTGATGTCCTCACAGAGAGCGAACCCGGGACATCCACCGGCAGGACGGAAGTTAACGCCGCCCAGAATCCGGTGGTGTTGATGGCCCAGAAGAGAGAGATCGGTGGGGTCATGTATTATGAGGTTGGTGGAATGAGGCTTGACAGGTTTATGGCGGGGTCCGGGCTTAAAAGGTCTGATGCCACTGATACTGATAATGGAAGGGTGATGGATTTCACCAACGGAACCGACATATTTACTGTTATAGAGTCAGATAACCACTCAAGATGGATGATTAGCGAGGATGACGCTCAGGCTTTCGAGAACGCTACCGGTGTCATATTGGGGCGGCAGACCGCCTTATCGACCTCCAACTGGTTCATGGTGTATCGCAAGGGGCAGGATGGGTCTATTGTTCCTTATTACACGGGTGATACGTTTGGGTCTAACAACGAGTCGGTGAATCAGGAAGCAACGGCTAGCCTTCGCAAGGGTGATATGGTAAGGTTTAAGATGGATATGTCAGATCCATATACCAAGGAATTGTATGATAAATACAATAGTCTTAACGCCGTTGACCCTAATTCTGATGAGACTAAGTCGGCTTACCGAGAGCTGGTTGATAATATGGTTATTAAGATCGTGGATAGCGACGGAAATTTCGTCTCGGTGCTAAAAGCCAATGATCCAGACTCAAAAGGGAGTAACGCTGATTTAAGGAGTATGGCCTTTGAGTTGTATAGGGATAATGTGGGATCTGTCGCTGGCGAGATTGATATACCGTTTGTAGGTACAGTTACCAGTGTTTTGCCGGGAAGACCTAATTTTAGCGTAAGTGATGATAATGGTACGTTGATGGTATCCGAGAATGACTTTACCAACGAGACGGTTGGTAAGGTTGAGAGCGTAGGATATATAGAGAATGGGGAGGTTACGATGAGGGATAATATTAAGTATAATATATTCCCGTTCTGTACGGCTATCGTCAGGGACAAGTATGGTGATTATAAAAATTCACGTATCCCGGTCGTAGCTATAAAGACAGGAAATGGAAGAAATTACCTGTACCCCGTAAGATTGAAAAATCAGGATATATCGTCATTTTCATCCATGATCGAATCGATGGCTGATAGGATTACGGAGGGTCTAGGCGGAGGCGTAAGTATTGATGATATAATGGATCTTAATAACGCTATAGCCAGATCCGGGTTGGATAATAAGACGTATATGATCCCGCTGGCTGGGGACGTGGGTGTTATCAAGAACCGGCTTAAAGCTGTTAAGGAGGCGGCTAGCAGGATGCCTATGACCGCTGACGTAAGAGGATGGATAGGTGATTCCAGAACTAAGGAGGATATTTTGATGAATGACGTTACGATCAACATAGATCTTAATAACGATCCTTTCATAGCTCCTAAGTTCAGGATGAGTATTAGGAGAGATGAGACGTTCTTCGAGGAGACAGAGACCCCGTTCGTCAACCCGTCCGGCTCCCAATCGGGTTCCGCTTCGCCTACGAAGGCTGCCGAGGACAAGTCTTTGGTTTCCGATGGCAACGTAGTATCCGGAGAAAATGAGGCGGAAAATCCTTGCTAGGTAAATTTATTCGTCTTATCTTTGCGGTGTCAGTCCATCACCTGACGAGTAAGATATTTAAAAGTTGGTCCCTGTCGGGTGTGTGATGGCCCCGGTGGGGACTCTTTATACCATGCAATTAGATTCTTTTTTACACCGGAAGATCATGCAAGACTTACGTATCCAGCGAGTGAAGGTCTTGATGATGTTATATACCAGTCATTATTTTGTCAATAACAGACAAAGGCAGTTGCTTGACCATACATACTCATTAAGCAGGGATCAGGCTTTTGATTATATGACTGAGTTCAATAAAAGGCTTAGTGATAAGGTTGGTATAGAATGTACGATGGATATTCTTCTGCCTACCGATGATGATAACGCTAATATCATAATCGAGTACAATGGCATCATTAAGAAGTTGATGAGGGAAGCCGAGAAGCTGGAACTTGATACTGATGCTATCAAAGCCATGATGCGTGATCTTCTTGATGAGTTGAAGGATGATATTGATCTTAATATCCTGATATTTGACGTAACCCAGTTACTTATAAAATACAATCTATTTAGGTTGGATGCTATAACCGAGCAGGAGTTCAAGAACTCTTTTGTCAGGATGGATAGTAGGAATATGGAGATAAAGAAACTAACTTTATCTGATATCAAGAAGGTGGTGGAGATGATAGAGGATAGGTATAGCTACGCTTTATATATGACAGAGGAATATGGCTGATTACATTTTTTGTAAAAATATCTCTTGTTTGTTTGTAGTTTCAAAATAAGGTCTTATATTTGCGGTGTCTATCCGTTGCTAGACCAGAAGAAGATATTAATATCGCTTAGGCGTAGGCGATAAATGAGAGCTATCAGTGGAGTGACGGACGCTGGTGGCTCTCGTTGTTTTATATTATGGATGATAATTTAAAATTATTTGAGAATCCTGATTTTGGGGATGTGAGAGTATTGTTGGATGAGAAACATGAACCATGGTTTGTCGGTAATGATGTAGCTAAATGTTTAGGGTATGCAGATCCTAGGGATGCTGTAAGAAGGTTGGTAGATGACGAGGATTGTAAAATGCTGAGATTGTCAGAAGATAGGGAGGCCTACGATTCCACCCCTATTCACAATCAATATGTTAGCCAGATAAAGATTATTAATGAGTCTGGTATGTATACTTTAATTATGTCATCTAAGTATGCTCGTTATAGATATCGTAATGATGACGAGTTCTATGGCACTAATACTGTCTATGTGACTCCTAAGGGATTTCAGTGGATCGTGTCTAAGATATCTAAAGAATGGATGCCTAGGTTCTTGGAATTGAAAGGCAGGGTTCTGAGTAGATCAGATAAAGATATTTTCGCTAAACGATAAACTCCATTTTTTATAATTTAGGATTGAGTTTTTGCCTGTTCGTGAGGATCGGCAAAAAGATTTGCACTTTTCGGAGAAACATAAGGTTTGTTATTATGTTGTTATTTTGGTGTCCCGTCCGCTCGTGAGAGTAGGCGGGATTTTATATCTTTGTGTCAAAACGATTTAGTAATGGGACGATCTTGTTATGTTATAAAAAATAAGGAGGGTAGGGTAGATAATGTCCTTGCCCCTAATAACCAACCATCCGGATTATACCAAAGGGCGATGGAGGTGCTGGGCGACCAGAAGCAGGCCTTATCGGTCTGGGGTACGGCCTACTCCCCCGACTTCGTGTCCTTCTTTGGCGATTGGATGTCCATGCCATCAGAATACGACTTAGATAGCAATGGGGAGCCTAAGTATGATGATGTCATGTCCTTTATCAAACAAAAGAATTATGCTGTGGGTAATTTCATGGCTGACGAGGTTAAGGATATCAATAATACCCTTACTTCCTTGGGCGTTGATAATATCAATGATCTTAATGATATGATCGTATCTAACTTCCTTTCCGGCGGTGATATATTCCTCAATAGGTACAATCTTGAGCGATCTGGGATGTATGACGCTGATGAGATTGATAATATCATGACTAACCGATCGGAGTATGAGCGGGTAAGGGATATGATGAGGAGGATTGTCGATTTTATGTCTGAGGGGAATCTTAATGAGAAGGATATGTATTTCCTGTCCTCCGAGTCAGGCCTTGGTGATGATTATATGATATATGAGGATACATATGACTCGTTAGGGAAGAGAAAGGTCTTGAATCCAATAGAGGTAAGGGATACGATCATGAGGGCGGTAGGCGGTATCAGCGACCGCCGGGAGTTCGATCAGGCTTTCACCTCCGTCCCCTACCCTTCCTTGGCGCTCCGGTATCAGGAGGATCAGGATTACGCCGATCGGATGTATGATACGTATCGTAATATGACCCGTATGGAGGTTAGGAATCAGGATGGAGATACGATTACCGACTCGCACTTTTACAATACCATACCATATATCAGTATGCCTAAGGACATGAAAGGTTTAAGGGATAAGGTTGGTGAGATAATCGATATGGATGATTTTAAGGACATCAAGGACGTTACTAGACGTTTGTATGACATAGCTATGGATCTTGCCGACATGGGCGTGGATATAAGCGAGGCGATCAGTGATGAGATGGTTATATCTAGGCCGGAGGATATCCGTGATCTTATGGCGTCGCTGGATGTCATGTTATCTTCCATACAGGCCGGCAATTCGGTATACGATAGCTTTATCTCCGATCTTGATAGGATAACAGGAAAAGGGAATCCGATATACGAGGTTCAGGATACTTATTCTACTGGGGATAGGATGGTGTATGTAAGGTCCGGGAATACATCCCCTTCCGATATGTATGATAGGAGCATGTTGTATATTAGTAGGAATACGTACCATAACACGGCTCCGATAACCGACACCGATCAGGCCTATGAGATGTTGGCCGATATCGGGATAGAGCGGCCCTCGTACTTGCCGGCTGGCGTGGTCCCCGCCGGGGCTTCCCGTTCCGATATTGGCGTGGTCAAGGATAATATAAAGAAGCTAGTTATGTCCAACATCTCATCCTCGAATACCGAGAACATGATCCTTACCAGATTAATATACCAACATCCCGTGACTCCTGAGATGGATGATGTCGATATTGATCGGGAGTTCAGGAGATACGAGGCTAGACAGGGGAAGGATCGGGATTTTATCAAATCCTGTACATCGTTGAGGAAGATCCAGATCAAGGAAAGGTTAAAAAAATCGGATTTATATAATAATGTCTTACGTTTCCTTGATTTTAATGGATTTTATAATGTATCCTTGAATCACCATGACAGAGGTACGTTAAAAAGCATGGAGATGTCGTTGCCGGAAGGTCAGGTAAGGGATCTTCTGTTTGACGTGGCTATCGAGTCCGGTGACAGTAGCATGAGAAACCTTTTCTATCTGGATGGTCAGGATAGGATGATGGATGTCGGGTTTTACAGGTATCTGTACCAAAGGAATCCGGGCCTGCTCCGGGAGGTCAACGGCGGTGTCGAGGCGAGACCGGACGGTTCGTTCTTGGCTCGTGGGAGGTACGACGATTTCGTGTCTTTCCAATCTGGCCTATATGAGAAGGTAGGAGAGACGGTTGATGGTGCGATATACAGGTTCGTCGATGATCTTATATACTCCGATCCATCATCATATCAAGAAAACATGGTACGAAGGATGGGTGACGTTACGGTAAGGAGTGACGATAACCGTCTATCAAGGGTAGAGGATAATCCCTCATCCAGTAAGATAATTAATGAATACACTGCTAATACAAATAAATTAATGCGAGATTTTTCGTGTGGTTAATCTCTCTTTGGCGTCGTGAGACGTTTTCTTTCGAGCATTGAAACATTGAATTTATAGATTTGCATGAATCCGGGCCGTAGTGATACGTCCCGGATTTTTTGTCTTGTACCGGTTCTTATTAATACCAACTGCATGACATGACGTGCCTTGATGATGACATATATCACGATCTTAGGATTATTAATTTTTGAACTTTGTAACGCCCGCCATCAGGTGGGGTTATTATTAATTCAAAAATAAATAGACATGGGTACAAGTGGAGACAAAATCGTTTTGTTAGACGGCATGGGTTCCGGGAGCGGTAGTGCCGCTAATGGTTTATTATCTATGATTCCGGGTATGTTTACCAGCCTTTTGGGTGGAAATAAGATGGATCCGAATCTAGTCGCAGCGCTGATGAATGGTCGTAACAACCAAGATCAGTACGGAGGGGCTAACGGCTGGTGGTTGTGGATCATCGTCCTATTCTGGTTATGGGGCGGACGTGGTTTCGGAAATGGTTTTGGTGGTAATGGAAATGATTGTTGCGCTAACGGTCTTCCGGCTCAATTGAACAACGACTATGGCCGTGAGCTTCTGATGCAGGCTATCCAAGGTAACAGAAGCGCTATTGATCAGATCTCTAACGCCCTTAACTGTTCTACCTCTCAATTACAAAACGCTATCTGTAACGTACAAGGCGCTATTGATAAGGTGGCTGGTCAGGTAGGTATGACTTCTCAGGCCGTTATTAACGCCGTACAGCAACAAGGATGTGAGATCGGTAACCAAATCAGCTCTTGCTGCTGCAACTTACAAAGCGCTATGGCTAGCGGATTCAATAACGTTCAACATTCGTTGGATACGATGGGTTGCAATATTCAGAACTCTATTACACGTCAAGGATATGAGAACCAATTGGCTATTACCGGTCAAACTAATGTATTACAGAACAATTTGACGAACGGGTTCAATAATATCATCCAGTCAGCTAATTCCAACACCAATGTATTGGCGGCTAAGATTGACGCTCAGACCCAGATTATCAATGACAAGTTCTGTCAACTTGAGATGCGTGAGATGCAGAATACTATCCAACAGCTTCGTGAGGAGAAACAGGCTTTGGCTACTTCCGCCATCACCCAACAACAGACACAGAACATCGTTAGCCAGTTAGCTCCAAAGGCCCCGATTCCGGCTTACGTCGTACAGAACCCGGGTTGTTGCTATACTCCTACCGTAAGGGTAGCTAACGAATGTGGATGCGCTTGCGGCACTACTAATGCCGTATTATAAGAAAGGGGGACAATATGGCTGATTTCAGAGGATATATGATCGGTTCATTCGCCTCCTCCCGTCTTGACAGGGGAGGCATCCCGGTAGTAGCCACTACTGGAAAGGTATCTGACGCTTCTGCGGCCGAACCTACGGTTGATTTTGGCATCAATCCGTGTCAGTGGAACTCACTACCTCCGGAAGGAATATTGTTATGGAAAGTCCGTCATCCGGTGACGGAGACAGAGGCTAGTTATCCCGCCACGATCGTTCTTCCGTCTGGCTTATCCACCACCACTCCTGTTACGGTATCCAACGCCGGGGTTATCGTTAACAAGACACCTATAGTGGATAAGGTTGGGGCACATATGACAGGGCAGGATATTACGACTCCCGTGGCTTCTGGTGATCCTATAGTAGGGGCCTACACCGAGCATCTTGTGTATTATAACAAATGCACCGGGGTATTTAGGATGTTAGGTCATACGGCTACGGCGGCTACCGCCCCTAGCGCATGAATTTACTAAGAAAGAACAGGGAGGGTAACCTCCCTCCCATTTAAAAAGATCGTTATTATGTTTAAGGATTTAAAGAAAGGATATCAGGTTTATACGTTGGATACCTCAGGGGTTCCTAAATTCTTTATGGGTACGGTGGTTAACGTCTCGGAGCCTAGGTTCGCCCAGTCCCAGTTAGGTCAGTATCAGCAGTTGCAAGATCGGGTTATGGATCTTACTATAGAGGTGGACGGGAAGTCCATGACATACGTAGTTCCAGAGAACCAGAACGTGGCTATGGCCAACGGCATTACGCTAGCCTGCTCCGTGGATCCGATAATGAACCACCTGAACGCCATGAAACGAACCAGTACGGATATCGTGAATAGCGTGGATAAGAATAAGGAGATCATAGAGGCATGCGACAGTATCTTGGAGGATATCAATCCTACTTTTAAGCAGACTAAGGATCAAGACCGAAAGATTAAGAATCTTGAGGAGAAGGTCGATAGGATGGGGTCTTCTTTCGATGAGTTAAAAGAGTTGTTAATTAAAAAATTAGGTTAAGATGAGAGTTATAGATTTAGGCAACGGCCAAGAGGAATATGATGATGAGATCTACGACCGCAGAGGCGGTAGGGGACGCTCACGCCGCTCCGACGGCACTTATATGGGTTACGATGGTGGCGTATATGATCATTACGGTAAGGAACGTGACGGGATGATGGAGGAGCTTGAGCGCCGTGAGCGTGATCTCGAAAGACGCGAGAGGGAACTGGAGCGTAACGAGCGGGAGCTTGAGAAACGTCAAAGACATCATGAGCGGGAGGATGAGATGTACCGTAAGGGATGGTTTGGCGAGCGTGACATCCGTGACGAGTACGATGGTACGGAACCTTATATGCGTAGAGGTAGGAGAAGTCGTTACTACTGAGGAGCAGACGCTGATGACCCGGATTATAAGCGGTATATAGACACCCATGGATATCACTTTTCCAAGGAGTTGGCTAGGGAAGCCGCCGACAAGATGCTTAACGCTGACGGATCCAAGAGAAGATGGACGATGGAGGACGCTAAGCAGATGTTCGATAAATGCGGGGCCAAGAAACCGGATAACGCTACGTGGGGAGATATCCAATATCTGTTCGCTATGTTTTATAGCGACTACTTTCCTAAGGTATTGGACTGCGACCAGAAAATAGTCAAGGCTGTCTTGGCTTATCTGGAAGACCCTGACGCCCCGGAAGGGACGGCGTTCGTCAGGTATCTGGCGGTGCGGTGCTTCGTCGGTGACACAATCAAATGGAGTGAGATGATATGATTTGATACAACGTTGGAAGAACCCTGTCGGCGATAGAATACCGATGGGGTTTCTTTTTTTTGTCAAGTATCTTATTATCGTTACATTTGTCAGGAGTAGGTCTTTTTGTTCATAGGTAGGGCGGGCGGGAATGAAAAAAGGCATCCTCACGGACACCCTTCCCCTTTGGTTGAAAATCACTTAAAACATTATGAGTTACTACACTGCAAATATAGATAAATAAATATAAATAGCAATGGGTAAGGGGTATTATTGGATAGAGCCAGTGGATCAGACGTTGAATGATTTCCAGTTTTATAAGGCACGTATCGTGGGTGATCCTGAATATGACGAGAAACATCATCGTGTTATATTGAGGACTGATAAGTATTTTCCTGTCGGGAGTATCTTCCATGCCCTTAACGATAAGGAGATGTTTGTTATTGAACGTAAATTCAAGATCTGGGGCAATAAGTATGTCATAAGACCTTGTGAGGGCGAGTGGGAATGGGAGTCTATCCAAAAACTTAAAGACAAGGCTATTATATTCCGTAGCGGATTCCTGCATGGGGACGGCAGCTTTTAACACCTGCCCGTATCTACCCCCCCCTAGATTTCTTGGTGCTTATATATATGGTTATATTTGAGCAAAAATAATTATGATATGGAAGATTTTCAAGGTAAATACAATGGCAAGCAGATAGAGCAGCTTTTGGATAAGGCTAATGATATTGATCTTTCCAAATACGCTCTTAAGACGGATAACGCCCCTACCGCCACAAAATTACAGGCAGCTAGGACCATAGCGCTGTCCGGTGCCGTGACCGGTAGCGTATCCTCCGACTTCGGGAGTAATATTACTATCTCCACGACATTGGCGAACTTTGACGCCTCTAAGATCACGTCCGGTACTATCGATATAGATAGGTTGCCTAAGGCGGCCTTAGAGAGAATGGTCGTGGTGGCTGACGATACGGCAAGGTTTAAGCTTACTACAGCCACGGCTCAGGTTGGGGACACGGTTAAGGTAACGGCCACGAATAAGATGTATCTGGTCAAGGATGATAGTAAGTTGAATACCGAGGATGGTTACGAGCCTTATACGGCAAGTTCGGCGTCATCTGTGCCATGGTCTGGAGTGACCGGCAAACCTAGCACCTTCGCTCCACCTACGGCGGCGGCCTCCACCTTAGGTGGCGTAAAGGTAGGATACACGACTTCTGGCAAGAACTATAAGTTACAGGTTGACGCTTCTGGTAACGCTTTTGTTAATGTTCCATGGACAGATAATAATACGACCTATAATCAGGCCACGGCTGACACTTTAGGATTGGTTAAGATCGGTTATACCTCTAGTGGGAAGAACTATGCCGTATCCTTGGATGCTAATGGTAAGATGTATGTGAATGTCCCTTGGACTGACAATAACACGACTTACACCCAAGCCACGAGCGATAATCTGGGTCTTGTTAAGATCGGATACTCTGCCAATGGCAAGAACTATCCCGTTGTTCTTGACGGTAGCGGCAAGATGTACGTGAACGTTCCGTGGACGGACACCAACACCACATATTCCAATATGGGGGCGGCGACCTCCTCGGCTGCGGGAAAGGCCGGTTTGGTTCCCGCTCCTGCCGCTGGAGCGCAAGGTAAGTATCTTCGTGGCGATGGAACGTGGCAGACACCTCCAAACGCCACATATAATAACATGGGTGGAGCTACGTCATCGGCGGCAGGAACATCCGGATTAGTTCCCGCTCCAGCTGCGGGTAAACAAGCCTCTTTTTTACGTGGTGATGGCACGTGGGTTGTCCCTACTAATACCACATACGCCAAGGCCAATACATCGACCCTTGGGCTGGTAATGATCGGATATGCGGAGAATGGCAAGAATTATCCGGTAGAGCTGGATAGTAGCGGAAAGATGTATGTTAATGTGCCTTGGACAGACACTAATACGACGTATGGTGTTGTAGGAGCTAACGGGTCTACAGGTCTGGTAAAGAACGGGAGTACGGTAACCAGCGCTTCTGGCTATACCGCCTGTCCTATTGTTAGTGGTGTCCCTTATTATAAAGATACGAATACTACATACGCCAACATGAAGGCGGCTACGGCTTCTGCGGCTGGTGCTGCGGGATTGGTACCGGCTCCCGCTGCGGGCAAACAGACGTCCTTCCTTCGTGGCGATGGAACATGGGTCGTACCTACCAACACCACGTACGGGTTGGCCTCCACTACCGCCAACGGCTTATTGAGACAGCTTAATGGTAGCACCTCTAATTTTATGCGTGGAGATGGTACATGGGCTACACCTCCTAACACGACATATGCCGTGGCCAATGAGTCTACTAACGGTTTGATGGCGGCCGCCGATAAGAAGACCATGAACAGGCTTATAGGGGTTAATACGGTCACGACATTAGCTAACCTGCCTATTAGCAAGAGAAGTATCACGGCCACGTTATCAGCCGCTACGACCTTATCCGTGGCTTCCGGCATGCAGGTAGGGGAGGAGTTGATGATCAGGTGCGTTCCCTCAGCGGCTTTCACCCAAGCGATACCCAACTCCGGGGATTATGTCAGCATGAGCGGAACTTCTATCACCACTACGGCTAACAAGCCTTTCGAGATAAATATCTGGTGTTACGCTTCAGGTAAGTATAGTATCGCCGTTAAAGAACAAGATTAATGATATAAGATATGAGCTACGTATATATAAACAGGGAAATATATCCCAATCAATTAGTTCAGGACGATCCGCTTGATGATAATTACGCCAAGGGCTATAGTTATGATGATTACATTAACGGGAATCCCGCCCCATGGATAGAGTTTGGGGAGGAGCAATTGGCGTTCAAGGAGGCTAATCCTAAAGCTACGGTTAAGGAGATTATCGAGGCTAAATTGGATGACTCAAGGCTTCTTAATGAGGAGAAATCGGCTAAGTATGAGGAGATCAGGACTTATGAGAATGAGAATCTTCATGAGTTTTTCTTGGATGACCAAAATATCTATATCCCTGAATATGATAGGCGTAACGCTTTGGCTGATGGGGCTATAGCTGGTAAGATAACGATCATAGGTCTGGAGTTCGATATGACGGAAGGCAAGATCTTGATCGGGATGATGGATAAGTATGATAATGATCTGATGTCGGCGTTAGGAGCCAAACAGAGGGAAGTAAGCTTAGCCACTACCGTAGAGCAGGTGAGGGCTATTGACGCTCAGTCCGGCTATCCAGATAAGGTAAATATCACCATGACTTATGTCCGGCAACAGGCAAAGGAGAAAGATGCCTCCGATCCTCAGGAAGTGGCTGTCAGATTCTCCAGAATGGTGGTTAATAACAAGGCTATATCTTTATCCCCTAACGAGAAATTGGATGTTAAGGTCCTATTCCCTATATGGGGACAAGAAGGGGCGGAGTTCGGGCTGTCGGTGGATGCCGGATTCTGCCTCAGGGTGGTTAAGGACGATACGGATATCCTTTATGAGGTTATTCAACAACATACATTATCAAAGGAATGGGAACCCGGATTAAATACGGCTTCCTTATACAAGGTCATTGATAAGGAGCATGCCGGGACCATAGGGGATCCTATCCCGTATTTCCCTCCAATGGAGATATTCAAGGATAAATATTACATCCAGAACGCTGATGTGTATAAGTGTACTAGGGATAGCGGAACTCCTCTTAGTCATAATCTAAAGGACTTGATCGGGTTGTATGTTGAGGTTGTACAGGGCTAGTTGTATCTATCCCCCCCCTATATTTGGCTTGTGATATGATACAAGTTATTTTTGGCATAATAAAATGACATTTGTAAATATATTTAAGTATGGCATCACAAAAATTCGGTTTCGTAACCGTCGACCCGGTATCAGGATCAGGAGATCAGGCGGTTAATTTCTCCGGTGAGAAACACACCGGTCGTCGTCAACGCACTATCAACCTTACGGTCACCACGAACGGCGGGGCTAAGAAGGCGTTGGTAGTCAATCAGGCAGCGGCTGCTGAGGTGGTAAGATCAGACAGCCCTAACGCTTCCGTACAAAAGACAGGCGGTAATGTTACCATCACCGGTAAGTCCAACAGTACTAAGCTTACGTTCGCGGTCACGCCGGCTGAGGAGAATGGGCTTACGTTACAACTCCCGGCTAACTACACGGCGGCTGGAAAGACTACGGCTAACGGAGCGGTTATCGCCGACGATCCCGGAGCCGCTGGCGAGTTCGTTTGGAGCATCACGATCTCGGACGTACCGGCCAACGTCACGATCGAGGAACTGACAGCTACATTGAAGGTAACTGCCGCTGGTGGCCAGACAGCCAACGTGACGGTAACGCAAGCCGCTGGAGACTCTACTATCGAGCTTGACAAGGAGACTATTAACTTGGATGTAAATGGTACTCAACAGACGGTTAACGTAACATCTAATGACAGCTGGACTTGGGCGCAAGCAGCCGCCAGAACCGTGTTGAGGATGATGGGACGATAACAGTTAGGAGATAATGGTATCGAACCCCAATTGGATAAATCCGGTTGGGGTTTATTTGTTTTGTTATCTTTGCAATAGAACAAAAAATGATATAGATATGGCTAATGATTTGAATATTAATTGGAAGGATGGGGTAGGCGAGGTAACGGACCAGCCTCTGACCGTCAGCCCGGGGTCCGGGACCGGCAACGCCCCTGTTTCCTTTGGCTCGGTGATGAATAAAGGCCTTGACCGTACCCTTGAGTTGGAGATAACAACTCCAAAAGGTGTTAAGAAGACGCTCACGGTGAATCAGGAGGGATGCCGGCAGGCTTATATTACGAGTGACGGCAAACGATGGCTGACTAGCGACAATCGGGTGTATGGGGTTTTGAAAAGCGATGCTCCATGCGAATGCACGGGTGATTGCCCTTGATATTTTGTTTTTACGAATTTTGTAATTACATTTGTGGCGCATGTCCATCACCATGCTTTTCGTCGCTAATTTATTATAAGGGATACCGGTCTGTGATGGGATCGGCATCCCTCTGTTTTTTAATATGGAGAAGATAAATGTTTTCGATGTTCAGGTTCCTGATGGGAGACAAATCCGTTGTATGTCGTATGATAAGGTTACTTATTTTGATCTTGACGATATATGTAAGTTAGGTTTCAGTTCATACGATTTACATGATGTGGCTGATACCAAGGTTATGAGTGAGTTCCTGCACCGTGATGGTGATCGTTATTGGGTTACGGTAGATGGCGTAAGGCAGTTGTATCGTAGGATTGAGTGCAAGATGTGTTTTGAGGTTATAGAAAAATTAAAAAAAATTATGAGAGAGCAGGAATTTGATTTCGTGGTATATCCGTTGAAGTTGATTATCACGGTAGGATTGGATTACGAGACGTTATGTAACCGTTTCGAGAACATGGAGCCGGATCATAAGGGAGAATGGGATGATAAGGATGATATGGATAAGGAAGCGTCTTTCGTGAATCTGGTAAGGGATAGGGACGATGATGGTAAATTCGCCATACTTTGGAATTTTTCAAGCGACGATGATATAATGATGAGAAATATATGTCATGAGTCGTTCCATATAGCCATGAGCGTGTGTCAGTTCTGTAATATGTCGCTTGGATTTAAGGTCGGGGAGGATGAACATGCGGCGTATATAGCCGGCTTCGCTGGTGATTGTGTTAGCGAGTTCATCAATAGCAAGAATACGGATTAAGTCGTAAATTATATAAGGAATATAAGAATATCAGCCTCCGCTTATTTGTGGGGGCTTTTTGTTTATCTTTGTCAAAAACATGAAGTTATGTCGAGTTGCGTAATTAAAAGGAATAAGGAAGGTAAGATAACCCGTGTCTTGACCCCTTCCGGCGAGGTATCCACCTTGTTCGATAAGATAGCGGGTATAGCCGCCGTAAGTGACCTTAATAAGGCCGCTGAGGCTTATATGACTATTTATAACGATAAGTTCAGGTCTAAGTTCGGAGACTGGACGAGATCCGTTCCAAGGAATAAGGAGGCGGCCAGATCCATAAGCGTCAGACTTAGCGCCAGCGAGTGGGGGCAACTTATGTCAGCCAAGGTCTTGTCCGCCATAAGCGATATGGATGCCCCGGCGTTGGCCAGAAGCCTTGGGAATAGCGACAATGTCGTGGCTTATCTTACCTCCGGAGAGGTAGGTGATGTCAATGATATGGCTGTGGTAGATACATCTACGGTACAGGAGGTGGATCTGGATTCCATAAACGAGGATAATATTGGCGATACGATACTGAAAGAGGCGTCATGGGATGATATAAGGGCTATCAGGGAGAATATAGATATTAAGGAGACAGCCCGTATGTTATGGAAGGCCGTGGAAAGCGCTTTTACCGGGCAACGACCTAATATCAGGGTGAAGGGTGGAAATGTAGATGGGGAGATCATATTTTCTGGTAATGTCTTGCCGTTAAATAATATTGAGAATTATACTCCTCCATCTTCAAGATTGGTATATGATTCCGGTGAGCCTCGCCTGTTCTTTAGATCGGATGACGGCAAGATACACGAATCTTACGCCAACGCCATAAAAGGATCGTCCGGTGGGCGGGTCGAGGCCGGGTTCTTGGCCGGCAGTGTCGAGGAGAGCGACGTCCCGTCCGGTACGGCTGACATCTCCTTTGGCTCTTCCTCCATAACCCTCAATAACAGTGAGTCATTTATCCCGGTCCTTGGTATTAGCTCAAACTCAGATATAAGTACTCGTGGAGGGTTTATTAATTACCTTATCAAGAAAGGTATGTTGAGTGGGGAACGTATAAGACTAGGGGATAGATATTATCTTACTGGAGCCGGCAATTCTGATGGTCTTAAGATCTATAACGCTATGAATGCCTTATCCAGCCTCAGGAATAGGTTTGGAAGTCAATCCTCTGAGATGAACGTATTGGGTTCTATAGGTTTTGATACGGAGGTAAGTAATGATCTTGATCTTATCACTACGTCCGGGGAGAAGGTTACGGTAAGCAGACCGGAGATCAAGGGTATGTTAAGGCAAGGTAAGTTCGAGGAGCTTAATAATAAGTATGATGGATTCATGGAGCTAGCCTTGTCGTTGATGATGGAGGATAACGCTTTGTACGGGAGTAACGTCCGTGGGGTTATCGAGAATGAGAAGGCGGAAGATCTCCAGAATAGGACTGATATCACCAACATCTTATCCACGTTAGGTATCCGTGTGATGGGTATGTCCGAATATATGGATAAGTATAAGATGCGTAATGGTGTCGAGCCTTCGGCTAGGGCCTTATCCGATATGGCTAATGGGGTTATTGCCTTGGCTGAGGGGGCTACGGTAGAGGATCTTAATGAGGAGGTGGCTCACTTCTTGATCGATACTTATCGTAATCAGCAGGAGATTGACGAGATACTTGATTCTGTCGAGGGAACTTCATTATGGAACCAATTCGCTGGTCGTTACTATGAGGTGTATGGGAAGGAATACCAAGGAGAGGAGTTGGATCGGATGGTGAAGCGGGAGATCCTAGGCAAAACGTTGGCCCAGCGGTTCGTTCCGGGCATGGAACAGGCGGTAGAGGATCTGACCTCGTCCGAGGACGCCCAGCTCTCCTTGTTTGGCAGGATGGTACGAGCTATACGTAATTTCTTCTCCAGCCAAAGATCGGACTTGAATAAGGTTCTTGATAGGATAAAGGAGTCGGCGTTAGCGGATGATCCAAGCGCTTTTGACGTGCTTCTGTTGAAAGATAATGGTCATCTCATGTACTCATTATCGGATGTTGACGTGGCCAATAAGTTGATCAAGAACGGTAGGTCATTGGAAAGGCTATACACTAGATTGCAGAGGATGAGGTCAAGCCAAAGCCAGAGGATCGGTGAGAGTATCTCCCTTCTTCGTGATATAGGCGAGAAGGTGAGACAAGTCGGGGGTGAGCTTAGTAAGAACAACAACCTGTTATCCACCAAGAGTGTCATAGCTACAGCCAAGGCCGAGGTAGAGTATTTGGTTACGGTCGCCAGTAGCCTACGTAAGAGCGGAAAAGGATTGGATTATGAGACGATACAGGTTATCGATAACGTATATGGGGAGATAGTTCCTCTGATCAGGAACCTTCGTGGATTCGTCAATAATCAGGCGGCTGATTATTATGGCAGCAATAAGGTTGGCATGGTAGAGGATATGGATGATATATTGCGGATGGCTGAGACATCTATGTCTGATATAAACGCCCTTCGAAGTGATCGTAATGAGGACTGGCTGGATGGACAGCTTCGGATGTTTAATATCCCGGAAAGATATTGGAATGGGATAAAGAAGTTGATAAATAACATCCATAAGGATATCAATGTCATGTCCCGATTCTTTGGCACACTGGAGCATAGTGGTAACGCTATCTTAGGCATGTTAGGGCAACGTCTTGCCAAGGCTTATAACGATGCTCATGTTGAGGGCGTGGCTAATATCAATAAGATGACCAAGATGATGAAAGAGCGTGGATGGGGGATAAAGGATAATGAGGATCTTATACAGAAGATAAATGGCAAGAACTCAGATTATCTTGACTCCTCACGTGATTTCGCTAAATACGATTTGCTATACAGGACCGAGCAGGCTAAGGCTATTATCGATATATATGATCTTAAGAATGTTACGGGTAAGACCGAGAAACAGCTTATCGATCTTCTTCTATCCGATAGAGGCCTTAAGGTGAAGACCCGTGACGACATAGTAGGATATGACGGGGATAAGCCTATTACGAAGGAGGTATATCATGTATTCAAACCTACCATCCAGAATTTTGATATTTCGGACATGACGTTCGAGGATCAGCAACGATATCTCGACGCGATAAATAGGTGGTTGGATGAGAACCGAGAGAAACCTATGGTGCAGGCTTATTACGATAAGATCGAGAAAGTTGATAAGAAGGTCGAGGAAAGACTGGGTCGTAGGGTATCGCAAGCCACGTCCGATTTCATGACCCGTATCCGCAGGAGCAGGTATGTGGCTATGGATAAGTTCGTGAGGAACGGGAAGGTCGATTGGAAGGCGTTTCAATCCGATCCTATAGCTTGGAGATCTTATCTGGATATTTTACGTGACAGGGCTATAGCCAAGAGCGAGTGGTATTCCGATGGGACACCAAAGGAAGAGGGATCCGAGGCGTTGATGATGTCCGAGGAGATCAAGGCATGGGACGAGGCGTGGGCCGAGGAGTTCGGGAATACCAACGAGGGTCGTAAGGCTTCCGCCGAGTTCAAGGAGATACTTCGTGGGATAGAGCGGTCCGAGGGCGGTAAGGCGGCGTTCGAGTTCCTGCTGGCTGGCGGTCATCTTGGTTTCTCTAAGGATATGTGGGGATCCGAGGAGGGTGATTATTACGAGAATCTGGTTGATAAGATCATGGAGCAATCTGTATCATCATCAAGGATAGAGAAGGTAGAGGAGGCGATGGCAACAATAAATGAGATCAACGATCAGTTAAGACCTTTGCTTATTCAGTACCGGGACAGTACCAGATATGGCGAGTATGATTTCGATCGTCTTCGTGGGTCATCGTCATTAAGGAAGATAAACGAGCTATACGACCGTCTGGCCGAGGCCAAGAGCGTTATTAACGCCGCCGCTTCCGCTGAGGATATTGAGATGGATATGCCTGATACGGTGGAGAGTGGAGTCACGGATTCCTACCGTAACGCTCTAAGGGACGCCATGGCGTACGACAAGGGCATGGATGAAATTAAATTCGCCAAGGAGCATATGTCCGCCCGCTCCCGGAGTCAGGTGGATAGGATGGCCGCCAAGCTGTCCCGGAAGAACCCGTCATGGACAACCGTGGAGGTGGCGTTCTTTAGAAAGAAATACGGTCCTGATTTCGGTGATAAGCTGGCTAATGATATAGCTATGGGTAAGGCTAACAGTATACTTATCGAGTACGCCAGAACTCGGCTATATCCTTATATGAGAAAATACTCTCCCAAGGGATATTCTGATTTCGTTAGGAAGATAAATAACGGTACGTATAAGGTATCCGAGTTCTTTGATGCCATGGAAAATGGTATATCAAAGGAAGAGAGCGTATCCCGTTTCGGGTTTGATATTAATATGATTGACTTATCGATCAATAACCAGTGGCTAGAAGAGGCCGATGCCGAGAGTTCTTTCCGTAATCCTAATTATAATCCCGATCTGGGTTATGGGTATCATACGCCTAGGTTCGATAAGTACAAGAACGAGGCTTTTTTCAAGAAATACGGTATTACCAACGAAGGGGAGGAAGCTACGATCAATAAGGATAAGTGGGAGATGAGGAAGGAATTGCTTAACATAAGCCGTAAGGCTATGGAGGATTATGACGAGCGGTTCAGGAACATCTACCAGATACCACAAATATCCAAGGGCGGCGTGGAGAGGATGGTGCAGGCCGGGGTTGACCCGAAGGCGGCCATCGGCAACGCCGTGCGTGATATTGTTGGCGAGAGGGTGGATGACCCTATACATGGTCAGGGGCAAGACCTAGGAGAGCTTGATGAGAACGATAACAAATATCGCATGATCCCCAAGTACTATCTAAGTAAGCTAGAGAATGCCGATGACGTATCTCATGATTTTGCGTACTCCTATTCTATGCTATCCCTTCAGGCGGCATCTTATAAGTATAAGAGAGCTGCTTTGGATGATGTTATGGGATATAGGAATATGATGCTTGAGACACAATATGATGGGGGAAAGAATCCAGAAGCCACTCATGCCTACAGGATGTTTCAGGACTGGGTTAACGCCAGTATCTATGACGTTAGGATAAACAATAAGCGGACTGAATGGAATATAGGCAATTATAAGGTCGATCTTAATAAGCTGGCCCTTATGTTTACCAAATTTGTGTCCAAATCCAACTTAGGCTTCTCCCCGTTCGTGGCGGCTACCGGTGCCCTTACCGGGCAGGCCAACTTCCTTTTGGAAGGTATGGTAGGACAGTACATAAGCAAGGACTCCATGAAATACGCCTATGGGGAAGCCCAGAAGCAGTTGAGTACGTACGTGTCTGAGATCGGGGACATAAACCGTACCAACAAGCTATATGTCGTTGGAGAAGCTCTAGGCGTGTTTAATGTCCGCAACCGTGTACGATCCGCGGCGTATAACAAGATCTGGAGAACCTTATTCCGGAACCTGCCGTTTAAGATGATGGAGGTTCTTAACTCCCCGTTGGATCCGCAGGTCATTATCTCGGTCATGGATGATACCCGCCTATACGAGGGTCAGTTCTGGTCATACTCCAATTTCAAGGAGATGATGATGAAGGACAGGAATATGTCCGCTAACGAGGCTAAACGTGATTGGGAGCGTTTAAGGGATTATTCTATGTGGAACATGGTAGATGTTAAGGATGGAAAGATCGTGGCTAAGAACGAGGCTAACAAGGATATTATAGACCGATATATACCCACCTTGTCCAGTAGGGTCAGGAGCATGGTGCAGATCTGCAACGGCGCCTTGAACGAGCGGAACCGGGTGGGGGCTAGCCGGAACGCTATCCTTAATATGGTGCTGCCTCATCGTGGATGGTTTATATTGGCCGTGCAGCGGGCGTATAAGAAAGCCGGTTTTAATTTCCAGACCAACCAGTTCGAGGAAGGATATATGAGGACATTATGGAGACTGGCCGGGGATGTTTACAATACTATGTCCGAAGGAAGGATGGGAGAGATATATGATGTGATGAAGGAGGAGTATAATAAGCTTAATCCTTATGAACAGACTAATATTAAGAGATCTATTATTAATATGGCGGTATTCGCTACCATGATAGCCATAGGACGGGCGTTGATGGGATATAGGGAGGATAATGAGGATAGCTGGTTCGGGCAGTTCATTACCTATATAGGATTCAGGACGATCAATGAGATCGCTTCCCAGACATCCCCGTTCATGGAGCTTAACGCTATAGATATGTTACAAGACCCGCTGGTCACGGCCCGGAAGCTAGGTGATCTCACCGATCCTCGAAACTGGGATCCGTTCGCTACCGTCCAGACCGGCGTGTATAAGGGCGAGAGCAAGCTATGGAGGCAGCTCATGAAGTTCTCGTTTGGTAAGCAATGGTATAATATCAAGACGGCTAGGGATATTAAGCAGACATCCGACTACTGGTTGATGACCAACGGCATGACGATGGGATTCTTCTTAGGAGGCAGGGATAAGGATGAGTCCGGTGAGGACGCTAATTGGTACTTTGACAGGGGAAGATAGCCGATATAGTATGACAAAAAAAATAGCCAGTAGATTGCTTAAAACAATCATATTGGCTATTTTTGCATTCCCATCTATCCATCCCGGACGGATGGGAATAAACATTCTATTCATGAATGCAAATGTAGATCTTTTTCATGATTCCACGAAGAATAGTAGTGGAATTTTGACGTCCGAATCCAACGAAATGGATTTAAACATAGGTAATTATATACAAGTTTACACTTATATAATTAGTTAATAAATTTCTTAACTGGGTTATACCCAAACCCTGTATGGAGTGGCATTGCTGCATCCCCCTTTACTTTTCTCATGATATTATAACTTCCGTTGATGTCAGCATTGATAAGAATACCATCTCTTGTCATAAAAAGACCTCTTCTTACCCTTCTACCAACATAAGTATCATGATGACATACTGGTTCTAAATCGAAAGAACTGCATTTTGACGTGTGAGATTCGTTTACTTCAACAAATCTTAGTCCTTGTCTTTCCGATTTATATCTTAACATTGATATAAACATCTCGAATGGAATCGAAACAAAATTCTGATTATTCCTTTTACCAAGGTTAACATTTTGTTTCCATCCATCGTTATGACCTACTATCAATGTTGTTATATCCTCATTCAAACAATTATTTATTATCTCCTTACTTGCCTTATGAAGATAATCTTTCACCTTGTTGTTTCTCCTTCTTGTTAAGGACATCAACCGTCTCGAATTTTCTTTTCCATTTACTTTCTTTAATTGTTGTTGAATATCTGACCTTTTCTTATTGTAATACTGATTGATGGATTTAAGTCTCCTCCCATCTATCAAAATAGGTTTATTGCTTACGTTAGTTACGATAGAAGCAAGATTATTTACACCTAGATCAATAGACATGATTCTGTTGTTATCATCAAGTTGCTTTTTCACAATTGACTCATATACAACTTCTATGACATAACAATCGGATTTAGGAACAAATCTAATCTGTTTTACAGTCCCCTCCTTGCAATTAGTCTTTAAAGGAGATAATCCTTCCTTCTTAGGGAAATAGATAAAATCTCCTCTATGTCTAAATTGTGCGTAAGAATAAGAAAATACGTTCCTTCCTTTTGTTTTATGCTTATATTTTGGGAATTTAGGACAGCCGGTAAATTTCTTATTATCACGTTTCCATGCCTTGATAGCCGAGAAATAAGATTTTAGGTTCTTGTCTAAAGCCATAAGAACTTGCTGGGAGGATGATCCACTCATTGCTCTATAATCTATGTTATTATCTGCTACCATCTTCTTGTTAAGATCTACAGCTCTTATCCATTTACCTGTACTAAGAAACTCTTGCTTTATTATATACAAAGCCGCATTGTACAGATTCTTGGATAAGAAACATATTCGATCTAAATCCTTATATCTCTTATCGTTAATAGTAATTATATGTTGTTCCACCAAATACATAGCGCAAATATAAATAGAATATTTATAAATTCCTATTTATATGCTATTTTTTTTAGTGTAAAATTATATATAATCACCCTTCTTTTTTATCCTTACATCCTATCATGATAAGAGATAGGATAATAATACTTGCTTTAATCTTTGTCATAGCAGTTCCATACCATTCTTGTATATCACGTCACCTTCTTTTCTATCGTCTATTTTATTAACTTCATTATCAATACGGTAAAGTTAAATATTGTACATACTATGGACATCCATAATGTTATACTTACCATAAATCCTAGGCTTTTAGGTATAGGATCCATTCTTCTGAATGTTAAGATCATGTATATAAATGTCTTTATGTTTATAATTTACGATGTTTTTCTATATAGTTAACTATCAAATCTTTAACTCCTTTTGGGACATCTACCAGTTTGAGATTACCTTGGAATATGTCCTTGCCGTACTCATCCATAATCTCTCCGAATGAAGGATTCATGACTCTTGTTGACATAGATATCGGTTGATCAGTGTCAAATTTGATAACGATCTTCTTTCCGCCATTTATCGCCTTTTTAAAAGCCACGTAAAGCTTTCGACCTTTTATTATATCACAATTCCCTTTCAGGATATTAGACATATGTATGACATATTCTTTCTTCGCATCTCCGGGGTTGTCCATAAGCTTAAGATCTCCTCCGGTATCTCTCCATTTCCTGAAGCACGGGAAACATAGACCGTAATTTGCCTTGGCGTGTCTAGGTATCATCCTGCTGCTGCCGGCTGGGATCGTATCGCCACAGCAGATACACGTCCTATCCTTGTTGGTGCGCATCGGCACATAGCTCTTTATCGGGTATTCTTTTCTTTTATACATCTTCTTCTGTTTTCAAAATTATCATCACCATACTCATAATTAGGACAAGCTTTGTTGCTTGGTCGTCTAACATAAGTCTTTTGCTTCCTGTTATATTTACTGTTAGGGTTTATATAATGGTCACACACTTGCCAAATAGAGCAACATACTTTCCCGTATCTTTTCGCCCAATCATTATCATGCAGATGTACGCATGTAGAGCAAGTCGGATTCTTAAGCTTATCCTTGTTATCATCTATGATCTTATTGACCCGATCAAGAATAACATGCATTTTTTCAATATTTATGACGTTAAACGCGTCTGGTTTCGGAAGATATGTCATCGAGCTTATATCTATGTCCATTTCCTTGGATTTGTTGTAAGCCGATTTGTATTTCCTTACCATCAAATCTTTTAACTGATTTACCTTCTTCTCATATGTTCCCATGTCTCATTCGGTTTTCCATCCCTGTTTCCTTAATAAATCCACCATCATCCCTTTTATCTTAGGGCTAATGGCTTCGGTAAGTATATCAGCGGCCAAATTGATAGAGAAGCTGGTCATCCTAGACTCCCCTATATATTTCTCGCTGGTAACTTCTTTCACATAGTCGTGAATATCCTTAATCATCTCATTTTGAGATCTTAGGAGATCCAGTATCTCATCGAGTTTATCATCCATCTTTTTTCTCAAATACACCTGACAATAACCAGACAATCACTATCAAAAAGAAAAATAACCCAAGAGCCTCATCCGGGTAATCATGCATGGCCTCTAGAACATCTCTCATAGCTTGACATCCATTTTGTTGATTATAAAATATATCCCTAGTCAGCTCAATATCATAAGTAGCGTCATGGAGTTTATTCTCATCAATCTCAATACCCATAGTCTTAGCCACGGTCATCAACTTAAAGTTCTCCATATCGTTTCTTACGCCCATAAGGAATGGTGTCACCATAACATATACATCCATACAGTTAGGATAGAACCATGATCCGAAATACTTATCCCCACATTGCTGGAATAAAGCCCGTAGGAAGCTGTTATCGAATCCAGCGTTGTTATACCCCACTAAATACATTTTATCCCTCTTATCGAACTTATTCACGTATTTGGATAATATACCAACTAACTGCCTGTATCCGTCTTCCATAGGCTGATAAGACTGCACTTGCTCCAAGGTAACGCCGGCCACGTCCAGCGCCTCCTGCTCTATCGTGGCGGCAGGGTTCGGGGCTAGGCGGATGTCGAACCTCTCGACCTCCTGCCCGTCGATATCCACGATCCCTCCTATTTGGTGTATCCCGTTTCTCCAGAACTTAACCCCGGTTGTCTCTAAATCGAAAAATAGTAATTTGCTCACGTTGTTAAAATTATTCGTTTTTTAATGCTTATATCCCTAATATTTCTGCTACATAAACAAATCCGTAGCATATACAATCATTATGTTTCTCATGCCATACGACGGCGCACGGGAAATATAACGGCATGTCCTCAGCCATAGGATCCTCTTTGAGGTCATCGATGTTTATCTTCTCCCTCCACCTCCACAGGTCTTGGATATCGTTCAAGATCAATTTGTTCATAACAATCTGGTTTTTAATGTTGATACAAAAATACAATTTAAACAAAAATAAAAGCATGAATAATATTAAAATAATATTAATCATGCTTAAATATAAATATATCCCTTCTAGTTCTCACGGATATACGTATTCGTACTCATCTGGAGGGGATGTCTTATATTCAACATCGCACTCCATATTGGTGTAATAGTTATTCCCTTTTCTGTATACTAACGCTACCCGACAGTCGTATTTTTTGCTGTATCCTATAAGAGGGACATCAGCCATAGGCGGATTATCCCCCGTTTTGTATCTTATTCTTGTTACTTGTTTCATGTTCTCATGGATATAGATATTCGTATTCTTCCGGTGGATATGTTTCAAATTCGGTGTCGTACTTCATACAAGTGTAGTACTTGTCTTTGCTTCTGTACACTACTGTCCACGGACAGTCATATCTTTTGTTGTATCCTAAAAGAGGAACACCTTCCATAGGAGGCTTATCTTTCGTTTTGTACCTTAATTTTGTTATTTGCTTTATGCTCATATAATCTTATGTTTAAGTAATTCCATCATCATCGAAAACAATGTGTCTACAAGAAGTTTCTCGCTACTCCAATACATAGGGATCTCATCTATATCTCTATACGTTACAGACCATGCATGTTCTAGCTTATAACATTCTAATATACAACCCTCTATCTCATATGGGAGTAAATTCAGTAACGTCCCTACATCCCAAACAGGGTTGTATATATCCGGGGTAACGGCCTCGATCAGTCCTATACGACCAGCGTCATCCTCCATAGAATGTAATTGATCCAGATACTTGTCTCTGAAACCGATGGCGGTGGAGATAGGGAGGCCGGCCTCAACCAGCACCCTCCCCTGTTCTTTTGTGGTGAATATCCTTTCTTTCATCTAACCTTTGATCTTTTTTTCTACAGTAACAATCGTATCATTATGCCATCCCCCATGAGCCACGAGAAGAATCTCCTGCTGCTCGAAGCCAAGCCCTGCCCCTATACCGCCGGAGTTCCACGCGCAGGTAATGACCACCCCGCCTTTCTTGGTGATCCTAGCTATCTCCTTCTTCTGTCTAGCCCAATAACTAGATTGTGTTGTTTGCATATTAACAGATTCTCCAAGCTTTTTATATGACTCGGATACCTGTCTAGCGGAATATGGTGGATCATATAGTACCATATCAGCTATATTATCATCAAGATGACACAAGAAGTCCGTGGCGTCCTTATGATACATAGCCCTAGTATCAGGATCAAGATCGTTGGTTATCGTCCCTATATCGCTGTTTCTGGCGAATGGATCCACTATAACCATCCCGTCTTTTTTATATCTATCTATAAGTTCTCTTATCGGTTTTATGCTGAATGTCTCGCTGTTCGGCATCGACCATTTCTTGCTTATAATCATATCGCTATAATTTTTCAGGCCTAAAAATATCCTTTGCGATCATATCAAGAGTAAGTTTATGTATCTTAGGTAAGACCTTAACCAATTTAATGCCAAAATTTTCTCCCCTCTTAACAAAAGTCCATTTACCATATATGATTCCATGCATCATATTCCGTATTACTTCCTCACTGTCTGTCAAGAATACTTGGTAATAGATACTTTTGGTATAATTAAAATCCTCCCCATGATCATTTGCTGGTCTTAATATCATTACAGCCGAAGAGCATCCACGAACGAATCCGTGTATTTCAAGGCATTCATCAAACTCATAATTATCGCGTTCCTCATCATGAACATCCTTAACCCATTTACATGGTCTCCCGTCCTTAAACGGGATCTTTAACTGTTTCTTTGTCATAATCTTTTTAAATCATATTATAATGTTAGGTAATTTCATGAAACACATCCACATGGTTTTACCACTCCTGCCTGTTGTATGTCCAAATAAAGGTGATTGATCAATAGCTCTCAAAACCTCTTTGACGGTTATTTGATCCTCATTCCATTTAAAGATAAGAACACCATAATCATCGAGCACCCGGAAACACTCATTGAAACCCTGATTCATCAACCTTGGCCAATCCTCCGGCAATTTGCCGTATTTCTTGGCAAGCCAACTATTATCACCTGCCTTAAGCAGATGAGGTGGATCAAATACGACAAGCTTGAAACTTTTATCAGGAAAAGGCAAATTGGTGAAATCAGCGATAAGATCAGGATGGACTTTTAAATCTCGACCATCACAAAGAACGTGTTCCTCGTCCCGGATATCAACAAACAATGTCAAAGGATTCTTTTTGTCAAACCAGAACATCCGGGAACCACAACAAGCATCCAATATAATTTTATCCATTTTTTCTACCTTATTGTTCTATATTTATAACTTTCAACTTATCATATTTATCGGTAAAAATCTCATGATCAAACAATTTGTTAGCTTCTATCTTAAAACTTCTATACTTGTCAGTTATATTGATATTAACTCACAAGTTTAATCTCCCCTTATCATTCAATTGTATATGGATAAAACCTTTTGTCACCTTCTTCCCGGCTTTAAGAGCCTCTACGTCTTTATCGGTAATCTTTTTCATACTTTCGATATTTTATCGTTACAATTAAATTCATCTTTCATCCTGATCTTTATGCCTCCATATGATAATTCCTTATGAGCTGTGACAAAATAATCAACCGCATCTTCATCTAATAAACTATGCGGACACCTTTCCCATACAGGACTTTGATCTAGATGATCCCATGTGGCTACAAGTAACCTATTCTTGTCATTATCAATAGCTATTTTGTATGTCCCTGTAGTAGCCTTACGTTTAATGATCGCTCCATTTAACATCTGTTTTTTAGCCCAGCTCCATGAGCCTCTCAATCCAAATGTTCTTATAACCCAGTTATTTATCTTCTTCATTTCAAATTATTTGTTAAAAGTGTAATATAAATATAAATACATAAATTGAATAGGGCTATTCACCATGCCCTTATCAGTAGGATCATCGTATTTGTCAAGCCAAAGACGAAGCGCCTCCCAATCGATATCCTTACGGTCACATACCATGCAGGCTAGGTTAGCCCCGAACAGTTCCCCGTCGCCGCCCAGCGACTTGTTAAATCTCTTGGCTAGTCTTCTTTTGAATCCCTTATCATACCATATCCCGGAGGTAGCGGCATAACAATAATAAGCGTTGTACTTCATTTTCACGCCCATCCTCTCAAATAAAGGCGTATGCCATATCCGGTCAAGGAAGAATACTATTCCACGATAGATAAAGGTTCGGAGATTCTTCCTGTATTTCTTCCCTAAGAAGTTATCTACGCAAGATATAGTCCCGCCTGAATAGTACCAGTTATTGGCACCTCTCTTGACCTTATCCGTCATCTTGAACTTATTTTTCCTATCCTCTACTCTATCCCAAGGCTTTAATTTATCCTCGTTAAATGTCGGGCAATAATGATAGTAATGATTGATCCACGAGAGGTAGGGGTTGTATATCGTATATCCATTGTCGCTGACATATGAGTTCATATCATACCCAAGTTCTTTGGCTAGAATAGATCCTTCATCAGCTAATACCTTCAATATCGGGTTCAAGTTCCATATCTGATCTTGGCTGACGAACATCGAGTAGCATGGATCCTCATCCTCCCCATACCATCCTCCCATCCCGCTCACTATTTTATCCAAATCAAGTGAATAATCTTTCCCGGATGAAAAGTCATCTCTAAGGAAAAAACCTCTATATGGGATCATGTCATATACACCCGGTTGATCCTCAAACATATGTTTAGCGTTCTCGGTCAATCTGATCAATGTTTGCAAGGCGGAAGATATATCTATGGGCGCATATTCACACCTATAGACCTTATTATTTATCCAAAGATATTGAAGAAGCTCGGCTATATTAATAGTCCCGTCCTCCACATATCCTGTCTTGTTATCGAAGTTTATTTTGGCTAGAGGTATATTACTCCCTTGTGGTTGACCGCTTTTTTCATTACAACAATGCACGAACCTGTCAAAGAATATATCTTTCCAGCCAAAATATTTATCACTTAGCGTCATGAGCCTATTTCTTATCGTATAATGACATGACGTTAATAAGATCAGCCTTTCTGCACATCCCCTCAAGTTTATTAAAGCCATCCATATTATCTCCACTGACGATAATAGTAGGATATACCTCTATACCGTACTTGGATATCTCCTCATCCGTGGCTTTGTTCTCCGGGATCTGGTTTAACGTGACCTCACCCTCATATTCCTGTAACGTGTTGGCGATAATATATCGCATGTAATCGCTGTACTCAGCGTCTTTCTTCGTGAAAAAATCAATTCTTACCATTTTTAAATAGTTTTTAATTTGTTAATAATTAAATCCGCTGTAAATATAGCGTTATCTACCTCATCTACACTCAACCTCCTCCCATCGAAATCGTTGGACAATAAATCTTTTACGATCTGATATCTTCTCAACTCCCAATCTATGTCTATATCAAAATTAAGATGCCTTACACAATCATAATTCAGCTCCTTACGATTCTTATCAAGGTACTTAACTATCGGGAATGAAGTACCATTGTCAATAGTACGTGCGATCACATTAATGTACCTACCAGTCCTTTTGTCAATAGCTTTTAATTTCTCGTCTACTATTATTTCTCCTGATCCTTCCATTCTATTAACCCTTTGTTATGTTTATCGTAATATAATAACGCTATGGCGTTCCAACAAATTTGTGCCAAATGCATCAGCCCTGTCTCCTTATCATATCTCTCGCCTTTCATGTACGCCGTCATATGGCGAAGTAAAGCCGCTCTATATCTCTCAAATCCATCAGGTATATTCTGCCATGAATTGTCGGCGTATTTCTTAGCCCCCTCCGTATATACCCTCACGATATCCTCTATCTCAGCCAAAGGAAGGAGATCCCACCGAAGCTTGCCGTCGGCCCGGTCGTCCTTGCCGCTGCCGTCTTTCCCTACAAGCGGTCCGCTTTCCACCACCGCGTCTCCTATTTTTGGCTTCCCGAAATTCATCGCCTCATCTGCCGTCTCATCATCAATAAGCCTTAACTTGATAGCCCTGCTTAACGAGACAACCATCTCCTCATCAACCCAAATAAATTTATATGTCTCATCAAATAACGGTTCTATTTTCATTATCCCCGTATTGTCGGCGGTTTCAAGTACCTCAAATACCTCACCATCATAAACAACCTTGTCGTATTTGCTAAATTCCTCTTTCATTTCAAACTCCTTTTTGTTTTATTAATAAAATTCACTAAGATCCCTGCATTCCGGTGTCTCTCCTGTCATAGAATAAAGCTCACCAGATGATAGATATACGCAATGCGAGGTCTTCCCGTCTCTCCACTCGCTTTGCTTCGTAATTCCGCAAATAGCGCAGCGTTGGATCCCCGGCCCCGCCTTTACCCACGAGTGCCGTACGTTTTTCTTTCTTGTCCTGTTGGTGTCGTCAAGTTTTCTCATGATCAATCCTCCAAGGCCGTTACAATTTTATCTTTCCCGATAATAACCTCATTTCCGCTTCTTACATCAAAGCATCTCTCACCCTCTGCCTCCTTGAAATAAAGAACGCCATTGTACTCGAATAAACCGAAGCCGTAATCATCTAGCTTCATTTCGTTAAGTTTCTTGAATTTGCATACGTTTTTCATATTCTCCATATTATATTGCATTACTGGAAATATCATTATGATACTTATACCTATCACAAGCAGCCCTGTGTAAAACTTTTGTGAATCATATTTTTCCCATCCCTCCATCATCATGACAAAGGAGATTACTATTATTATAATAATAGATATCAATCCTACCATATCACATCCTCCTCTCTTTCAAGAATCCCATCATATCCTCCACGCTAAGTTGGAAGCCGGCAGCCGCCTTATGACCGCCTCCACCGGGATTGGCCTTGCGTGCCAGCACCGAGACATCCACCTCCTCTTTGGTGGTATAGAACGAGCATCTAAAGAATCTTCCGTTCCAGCAAAATGGCATCATCAGATCATGTCTTTTAGGGTTATACATAGATTCAAATGTAGTAGAGTTAAACTCCGTGGTATTCATACATATAGCCTTGTACCCAAATACATCAGCCTCGAATGAGAATATATTTATCTCGCCCCTGTTTTTCTCAACGATATACTCCAGTATCGCCTCCCCGTTCCTTATCATGTCATATATGAAGTCATGATCGCCATCCATGGCACTTGCCGCCATATCCACGTCAAGACCACAATATCCTCTCATCCCGTATTGGAACGCCATGACATCACTCCATTCGAAGCGATCATGATCCCATACATCATAAGCGCTCAATAATTTTACCACGTCAGGGGTTTCGATATCATCGAAAAGATATTCCCACGTAAGCTCACAAGCCGCCGTTCCGATACGTCTCTTGCCCTTTACCTCGTAATCCCTCATATCGTCTATGGCGGTCTTATGATGGTCTATCCATACGACATCTATACCTTTCTCTTTCCACTCATCGAAAAGGAATCTTGTTCTGTTTCCAAATGACACGTCAACTGCAAACACCTTATCATATTTATTCACGTCAGGTATTTCTTTGCCGTAATTGTAAGGAAGAAGATCAATGTCCCCTTTGAAATACTTTTTTACTATAGCCGCTGACATTACTCCGTCAAGATCAGCCTCATGATATATACATCCTGTCATAATCTATTGTTTTTGATTAAAAAATCTATGTATTCTTTTATATCCTTGTTCCTATCATTATCCCAGTCAAATGTCTCGTTTATGAATTTGAAGTACGATACTGGGATCGAATGCAACATCCACCCACAATATTTCCCGAATGTCATTACCGTAGAGCCAAGGGGATGATCCGGTCTCCCGGGAACAGGGGCGGCGGTTACGCCCTGCGCCAGCCCCCTCCTACGATCTTTCTTGGCTGCTTTGATATCCAGATCTGTTTTCGTTACCTTATCCCCCATCGGGATATTGGTAATTAGTCTATCGCCGATAAACATCCCCCATCCATATCCTTTGTAGTTCTCTATACTAAGTTTCCTTATATCGCCGAACCTTGACGAGTTGTTGCAACAATCAACGACTAACGCGCTGCCCTTACCGTCCTTTATCCTGACCGCCCTGCCAAGCCACTGATAAAACGACGAGAATGAGAACGTCGGTCTTCCGACTATCACGCAATCCAGACCCGGATGATCGAATCCCGTACCGAGGGCGGAATAGTTGAACACTACCTTCGTCTTACCTGACTTGAACCCCTCGACTATAGCCTCCCGCTGTTTCTTTGGCGTGCCTCCGTGAACCACTTCCGCCATGCCAGCGCATATCTTTGCGTTCATCCATTCGGCGGCGGTATTGCAGCTCTCAACAGAATCCATAAACACCAGTATAGATCTGCATACGTCTTTTAATACCATCAACCGACGTAAAATAAGGTTGTTTAAGCCATTTTTTCTCACCGCCTCACTAATTGACTCAGCCGTATATTCGGAGCCGTTAGAATTAAGTTTAAGGGCATCTCCATTGAAATTCCATGTCTCATACTTAAGAGGTGTCCAAAATCCTTGCCTTATCATCTCCTCTACCTGTATCACGTGAATCAGGTTCTTGAAATATACCGGTCTCATACGAGTGATGAAATTAAGTTGGGAATATGATGTCTGTCCTATCGACATGTTTTTAAGTCTACATGGCGTGGCTGTAAACCCTATCACCTTTCTCGGCTTCAGCTCATTCATGAATGTCATGAACTCACTGCCGTCTTCAGGACTATATCCGGCATGAGCCTCATCTATCAATACATTTCTGATTCCCATCTCCTTAAGCTGACCAACAACCTTCTTGATAGACCCTAACGTGGCGTATATCATGTTAGATAGCTCTTTCTTGCCACAGGAGGCGGAGTAGATGGTCGCCGGTATGCCATATGATGTAAGCTTGCAGTAGTTTTGTATTAGTAATTCGCGAGACGGCTGGAGAACCAGCGTCTTATCTCCCATCAATCTTGCCGCTTCTGCTATGAGGATCGATTTACCGCAACCTACCGGTCCGATGACTAACACTGGATCATGCCTATCAGAGTTTATGTAATCGGAGATACTTTTAACGCATTCCTCTTGATATGGTCTTAATTTGTAAATCATTTGGATCTGTAGTTATCAAAAACGTCTTTCACGTACTCTAATCTTATCGCACACTCCCGACCATCGTCCATTTTCACCATTAAAGTTTCCTTGGTCTTGCTTATGGCTATCACCTCTCCTGTTCCTATCTGGGTATGGACTATATCGCCTAGCTTTATATTACATTTGATCATGGTCAAGTTTTTTATTAAATTCCTCTATCTTACTCCTGTCTGTCTCATTCACCATCTCAGCCTCTTCCTTGAACATGTCGTACCCTTCCCGGATATTATTCCCAACCATATTCTCTATCATCTCCCTCATCTCATCGCTCCTTACGGCAAAAGATATCTGGAATGATTTACTTGTGCCTTTCATCAGGTAATCAATCTCTTTCTTACATTCTGTCATCAATCTATCCAGATTATCGAACTTAACGAACTTAGAGTTGCCGTTGGCTTTCCTTACCCCATCCTTGAAATCCTCCAATATCCCGTTAAATACATCCGCCATACACATCATGGAATGTAGCCATACCAGCATATTGAATTTATATTCATTATCAGCGTTATTCATCAAACTCACCAAAGACTCGCTTTTTGTCAACATGATCTTCGATTCCCGGTCTACGATATCCTTTATCTCCTGCCGGTATTTCATGGCGCCAACGAAATCCATCTTAGAATAACATTCATTTGATTTCTCTACCAATTTCCTGATATCCTTTCTAGACATCAGAAGATCCAATACCTGTTTTTCTCTTTCGTTTCTATCCATAACCAATTATTTATTGACACAAATATAATTAAAGCCTAGATGTTTACCTAGGCTTTTTAATAAAGTTATTCTTTTTTATTCTTTCTTTTTGACTCATCCCAGTCCGATGAATACCTGCATGTCCCTTGTTTATGGATTGAGAAATCGCACCAAAAACACAAAGGATTGGGGCGGGGTTCAAGGCAGGCCGGCTGGCGTCCCATGAGGTAGCGCTTCTCGTACTTATACCCCTGTTTGGCGTCGTCCCAAACGTGAGCTTGATAGCTATTGATTTTATTTGTCTCGAAATCATACATGTCAAGGAGAATATCGTTAAGCTCCTTGACCGACCTCTCTACTTTCTCCTTATCTACCTTCACGTTCTGATTGTCCAGCATGCGGGTAAAGAAATAGCTGCACATATCCGGCAATACCTTGTACTTTCTCAGTATGTAGAAGGCGTATATCGGATGCTGGAGATTGTGAAGCAATTTATCCTTATCGAATAATTTTCTCCCGGACTTCCAGTCTATCGTATACATAGCTGTTCTGTCTTTTGTCTTATACTCACCTCTCCAGTCTACTGATCCTATGATATGTACCTTATCGTACGTCACGCCATCCAAGGTAAGGGGCTTGGGCAGCTTATAAGGCAGGACGAAGCTCTCCTCCACGCCGGCCGGTCTCGACCCCCGGATCACCTTCTCCATTGGCGTAAGATCGGACCATGCCTTCTTATAATTGCCAGCGGCGTCCTTCTCAAACAACCCCACAATCCATCTTATTAACCTAGCCGCATGTTGCATAGACTCGATCTGGGATTTTACGCTATCAAAAGGAATCTGTTCTATATCGGCGTAGTAATTGAAAGCCTTACTCATATCCTCATAAGAAGGTCTGCATCCGTTCTTGAAGAAATACTCCATCGTCTGATGGATAACCGTGCCATATGACGTAGCCTCGTGCTTCTCCGTGGATCTGTGACCCTCCACGTAAGTCTTATACCATTTATATGGGCACTGGACGAACGTGTCTATCTGCGAGTAAGAGGCGGCGAGAACCTTTTCTCCGTTTATAACCTTACATAACAAATTATTCTCCGGTATTACCATAAAGCTTATCTATTTTTATGTCATGTCCGTATAAATCCATTAACAGGTTTTGTAGATGGTGAAGATCCTTAATCTGAATAGGATCGCTTAGGTCGTCTTCCAGATCCCTAAGTCCAAGATAATACCCATCATCAAAAATCTCTATAGATATTCCGTAGCCTCGATATACATCCCGCCCCTTATCACTCTTGAAACCGATAGCGTCAAGAAGGTCATCGTCTATCTCAATAGGCATAACATCATCTTCCCCTGAATACCATTTCATTATCCCATCATCAACCTCACGTTCAAGGATTAATGACCCATTTTCATTACGCATACCGGTAACGCACCCTACTCTCCATATATCGCCAGCCTTGTCCTTTACAAGATTACCTGGTCTTAATTCCTTAACCGAAATCATATTCTTCCTCCTCATGATCGTCATCGCAATCATCGACAAGAGGGGTCTCTAACCCCTCTTCCCAATCATCATATCCGAAGTCCATTACTTACTCTCAAGCCAATCGTACAACATATCCACAAAAATCCCTACAGTTAGTTCATCGACAGATTTATCGCCAAAGACATCATCCGGTACCCTTATATCCATCTTTTCTTCAATCCCTATCAATACCTCTAATAAATCAAATGGATCCATAGCTAGATCAGATGACAAATTACTGTCTTCTCTTACATCGTCAATTACCTCTATATTATTAATGTAATTGAACTCATGCATTTTATCGAATATCTCTTCCCTCGCCATCTCCAATAACTCATCTCTTTCCATAATCCTTTAAATAATCGTACAACATATTTGTAAGCTCTCCTACCGTCAATTCGTGATAAGGCTTGACATCAAGTACTTCATCAGGTATACATCTACCAGTTCTCTTCTCCATTTCCATTACGACTTCCACGAAGTCAAGGGAATCCATGGCCATATCCGCGCCCAGCTCATCATTATTGGTTATCGATTCAGGACGATTAAGCCCATTAAATTCACCTACTTTTTCGAATATCACCTCTTTTATCATTCTCAATAATTTATCCTTTTCCATAATCTAAATCGACATTTTTAATCTTCTACCTAATTCTTTTTTTATATCTGATATTCTCTCGATGTCCATCTTAACATCTCCAGTAATAGTATACTCCTTATCCATCTTCCTTGGAGGATCCGGGAGTCGGCTTACGGCGAACAACCATGCCAGTTCCTTGTTCTTGTTCTCCCTAAGATACAGATCGGATGTCATGCCATACATTTTTATGATCGTATCGAATAACGTTGATTCCGATAAGCTCATATGTACGCTATAGACGTTTGATGGTTTCCAGATCAAGTTATCCAATCTCATCGTATACTCACGTTTAAGATCTATGTGGGATATTACGGCTCTTACTATAGGTTCTTCCTTGAAGTTGGTATTAGCCACGAACCATACGAGCCGTTTCTCTACCTCCTTGATAGCTCCTGTATCCTTACCCATATCGTTATATACCCCAACAATACGGTCCCGGATCCCCTCGACCTCCGGTGTCAGACCGGGTGTCTCTATCAGCATCAGCAGCGATCCTCCCCTTGGAGTTATCTTCCACTTCCCATTCTTCTGAAGCTCGATATAACCAGACGCTTTATAACTATCTATTTTCTCCTTTGGAATGATGTTAGCCATCTCTTCTTTCTGCCGGATCATCAAAAGATACCCGACATCAGACATCGTTAATCCTGATGTCATCATCTGCTCGAAATTTATATACATATGCAAATAAGTTAAAATATTGACCTAATCTTTCTAGCTACCCTCTCGACTATATCGGGATGATCATTTCCGTTATATATATCTATTAGCGTATCTATTATATGTAACCTTATGTTTTTCTTTGATAAATGAAACCAAAAATCTCCATTTTTTCTGTTTACAGGTTTGAACATCTTCAGTTCTGGTATAAGATGACACGCCACACATGATCTTTCAGCAAGTGATAATTCAACCGCTGCCTTTTCTATTGCTCTGCACATAAATGTACAATTATCATTCTTTATTAGATCGTAAGCTCTTCTCAACACCCTAAGGGCGTCTGCTTTCGATAATCTCTTTCCCTTTTTCATACTGTTTTACCGTATAAGATTCATTAGCCATACCAACTCTACCAACTGATATAGATTGATTTATAGATTGGTTAAGATGCCCTACAACCGACATCTTAGCCCTAACCGTATTGGCGCATCTTAGAAGGATTCGATAATCCTCTAACGCCCTCTCGTATCTTACGTCCACCCTAGCCCTTTTATCAGCATCAGTCATGCTCTTACATGTTCCGTCCTCCCTCAGGCTTATAGCGATCTTGTCCCGTATGATTCTGATATCATCCTCGGCTATCACCAGTTCGGCGTCAAGAACCCCCTTGTATGAGCTAAGAAGATCCTCCACCGCCACAACTTCCCTTTTTAGGTTCTCCAATTCCAATATCATTGAGTTGTCATTTATCCTTTTATACTCCTGTACTTTATTGGATACCTCATCACAGATACTCATGATCTCCTTTTCCCGTTCCCGATTTATGATATATCTGATGCTGTATTTAGCCATTTCCTTTAACGAGGATATAATTTCCTTTATCCCCATCTTATCCTCAACCGACAATACGGTCTTCAAGAACATTTCCAGCACCTTTATCACTACAAGCAAGTAATTATGTCTCAATCTCATGTCAATAAGGTGTTTCGTCATGTACTATATTGAAATCATCACTAGGCGGTATATATTGTTGCTCCAACGGGATACTGGGAGGCGGGGGCGGCAGCGTCACCACGGTCGTGTCCGGCTTGCCGCTACCCACAGGGGCATCCGAGCCTCCCGGTCTTTCTTGGCGCACCACCCCTCCATCAGGATAATATCGCTCATATCCTTTCATGATATCCACATGTATAGCATCAATCTCCTCCAATGATCTTTGACGGACCTTTACGATATGATGGAATAATAATCCATCCACACGGAAAGATCGTCTTGACTCGCTCTTGAAACGTTCCAGATTAGGATACCATCCTTGCGGGAATTGCATGTATGAGGAGTACCCGTATCTCTTTGGGATATTCAACGCTACCATAGCCGTACACAATTGCCCCAATGTATCTGATTGATAGAAATCAGATTGTTTTGGCATATGATCCTTAGGATCCCGTCTTCCCTCAATATCACGGTTAAGTTGTGATATTATAAGAAAGAATATATTGGGGAAAGTTCTTTTAGCTATATTACACATGGTTATCAGACTATCTATATTCCTCTTAGCGTCACCCGTACCTTGTATAAGAGCTGTATGATCTATGGATACAAATACCATTTTCTTATCCTTGTTCGCTGGCATATAACTATTCCATAAGAAGTTCTGAAGCTCGTCTACTGTCGATGGTTTAGGGATGTATGTTATTCTGCTGGAGTTTTCCTCCTTAAGACATTTTTGCATTTCCTTTATCTCCTCATCAGACATCTCGTTAAGGAGAATATCTTGTATATCCTTTCCCATTTTTTTTGATAGTGAACGTAACATCAAATCCTCTGGATTCATTTCAAATTCACATCTGAGCCATACATAATCATCAGCTTGAGGATTGATATTAACATTCATTACATTGCTCATGATCTTCTGAGCCAAATAAGACTTGCCCACTCCGGGCCTAGCGCCGATAGCCACCGCATGTTGTGGGTAGAACCCGCCCAGCAACGCCTTGTCAAGATAAGCGTATCCAGTACGAGCCGGGAGAAGCTCTCCCGACTGATACTTTCTTATCCTCTCATAGGCATCCATGATAATCTCCTTGGATGACCTCCATATCCTATCCTCACTCATCCTCTTGCGTTTCTATCGCCAGCCGTATCGGATTTAGATCCTCTGTTAGCTGATCTTGATTTATATCTAAGTCCTTTAGCCGTATGGCATAAATCCTTTCCCTTCCGATAGGCCTTACCCTTCAGCTTATCGGTCTTGTAATTCTTACGACCCAACTCCCGCCTCTTGGCTTTCTGCTCAGGTCTGGCGTTGATCTTCTTGTCCATCTCAGCCTTCTTCTTTCTGGCTTCCGGATGCGTCCTGTAATATTCAGTCGATCTCCCCATTCTCTTCGTCCTCCTCATCATCAAAATCTATATTCTCTTGTATATCCAAATCCTCTTCCTTTAAAAAAGATGGATATTCCAATCCCAGACGCTTAATCATATACGAATATGGATCAGACGCAAATTCATCTGGTATCTCCCATGTGCAAGGGAATGCACCTATTACCTTTTTAAGTTTATCGGCTAATTCGCTACTCATCCCCATATTAACCATTTTATTATAAACTGTAGCTTCTACGCTACTCACATTGCCCCCAACGTAAAAACCTGTTGGTTTGTGAACAAAATAAACTTTCTTCATTTTACATGTTATTTTATTAAAGGTATCCAATTTGATTCGATAGTCAAATATCCTATTATCATTAGCTCTAATGCTTATATTTATCCTTCTTGCGATCTCCATAACTCATATCCATATCACACACCACCGTATCGGTCGTGTCGTTTACCACATGGAACAGGAACTCCGGACATCCGTGGCAGGCGTTGCTCCCGATCGCCACCGCTCCGTGCCTAGGGCAAGCCTTCTTTACCATGGTTCTATCATATATCCGTATATGATTATCGCCATACTTTTCAATATATCTCATGGTATTAAGTAGTGATGGCAAAGACATCTTATATGGGGATACATGTTCTATTGGTATATCCAATTCACCAGATAGGCTTTTGTAAATATCCTGCACATCCCGTTTTGTTCTATACGCAAATATATTAATCTCAGTCATTACCATATCCATACTCCTAAGAAGATCCGGCTTAGCCAGCCTCCCCATCGGCTTCCCAAAAGGATCGGATCTCATCCAAGCCCCACACTTCTCGCACCCAACTTGCTTCCCCTCCACCGTATTTATCATAGTGGATGGGTTCTTGCAATACGGGCATACGGATCCGTTTAACATAGCTTTCTGGGCTAAAGACAATTCTTTCATACCGTTTCTTCTATCTTAACATTAAATAGATTGCAGAATCTATTAAAATTCTTGTTTTCTATTTTCATATCCTCCTCATACCTGTCAATTGACTTGATGAAATCATTGTAACAGTCCTTGCACATCCATTGATTGATCACCGCCACGTAATAACCTACGGATGTAGGTCTGTTACACATATCGCAAATACCTAAGCACCCATATCTGGTAAGCTTATCCATCATCTCCTGTCTTGTTATTTCAAGCACCTTGAATCCCTTGTAGTTATCAACTACCTTTGCCATTATTGTAAATTTGTTTAATTATAAAATAATCCGCTATATCCATCCCCTCATCTATATTGGGTTTTGATTCTAGAAAATCACTTATCTCTATATTCATCCCCCTCATATCCTTGTCTACCTTCTTTCTCCATTCGTTGAAAGCGTCGCCCTTATCAGGGTACAGGACTATCCGCCTCCTACCCAATGTCTCTATCATCTCCCTCTTCAACATATGGATACCGCCACAGGCCATGAACAACCTGCTAGGGTACACGATGTTGCAGATAACAGCCGTCTTCTCTGACTCTACTATATACACCGGAGCGTCATTGGGATAGAAGTTGACAAGAAACTCCCCGAACAGGCATTGCCTAAGCAGGTAATCCTGACCGTCCAGTATATGCACCCAACATACGTGATCCATGGGAACCTTTACCCTCTTCCCGTCAGGCCCGTAGTCCATTATCTTTCCGGTCCGCACTACCCAATTCTTATCCAGTTGCCAGAACACACAGCATTTACCCCAATCCCCGAATCTCATCATCCCCACCTTATACAAGCTAAATGCCCTATTGGTATGATACGATCCGAAGATATTGGATAGATAATCCTGAAGATCGGATGTCTCGAAAGGATTAAGCGTCTCAAACATCTTGCTTACCGGAATGCAGTTGGCTATATCCGGATCCATAGGAGGTCTGTACCTCCTTAATACTTTGTTTGAATCGGTAAAAAGATCATTGTTCCCAAGTTCGCTCCCTGTTGGATATTTAAAGTAACCACATTTATTTTTATGATCACACACCCCAAACTGCTCTCCAACGATCTGTCCGGTGGTTACATCTACGTACGGCGTAAAGCATCTATCCCTGCCGCATTGCGGGCACGTCAGCTTCCTCCTTGGTTTGCTATGATCCAGCTCATACCGATGAACGCTCTTATTGAACTCCCTAAATTCCATCACCCTCTCCTCTCACTCATCACTCTATATATATAATCTCTCAGCGACTCTTTTCTTATCAAACCATTCAACTCAAAATCACCCTCTATATCTAAAGATCCGATCCTTGACGTAACCGTATAATTGGTTTTCTCGAACTTATACTTACCTTGGAGATATACGACTGTAGCCATGTTAAGTATAGGATTATCAGTTTGTCTCTTCAGTTTATATTGGCTTGTCTTGGCGGTAGGATCACCCGGAGCGAAGTTATATATCTCCTCTATCTCCAATATCTTTCCGTAGTTCTCCATTATCATTCTTCTATACAACTCAAGTTGGAAAGCATACTCATCATAAAAATTACCTTTCCTGTTTGATTTGAAGTCCAATATAGCGAATATCCTCCTGCATCTCTTTATCTTCTTTTTCTCTGTCTTAGGTTGACCTTTCTTGGCTCCAGTCTTATAGAACTCTCCTGTCTCGATCTCTATCTCCACCATCTCCGGCTCGCTATCCATCTCCACCACAGCATCCACAGAGGAAGCCACTTTCAATCTCCTTGACCTCAACATCTTCTCAATCAACACAGGTTTTACATGTCTTTCTTTACAGAATATAGCGAATGATATTAGGTCTTCTATCAACTCATCCATATTATCCACTAATATCCGCTCCATCCTATACTTGTCTATTCTCAACTTAGCTTCCTTAACAGCTTTTCTTATCCATGTTGGAATCAGTTTTATCTTAACTCCCGTCAGATATAACCCAAACAGATAATGCATGATAGTTCCTAAGTCAGCCCGGTAGTTGGCGTACTCGTCTGGGTCCTTACCCTTGAGTCTCATTTCATTCTTCCACTTCTCCAAGGCGCCGGACGTATCACAATACCCATTAGCGATATTGTTGGTAGCCCCATCATATATGATAGGGTATCCATCAGTTCCCATTTCATAATAAACACGCTTGCCAGCCACGGTCATTCTGTATAAGACTGGTGTCGGGATATCCTTGATCCATTCAGCGGCATAATACTGTTGCTCAGTCTCCAGATCATACTCGATTTCTATCTCCTCATCAGGTTCTTTTTTAGACTCGTCAACAGGCTTTTCTTCCTCATAGATATCTTCCTTCGGAACCGTTGATAAAACGTCTAATATGCCAAAGAATGCGGTAAATTTAGGATCTGTATGATATGCCCTTAATATTGGAAGTGATGATCGCCAGTAATATGATGGCGCATACTCATCCATCCCTTTATCAGGATTCGCCTTTATTACCACTCCATCATCCGTGATGACCATATGATGCCTTTTAGATAAACGGATCCTCATGTCATCAAACGATTCCTGATCGCTTATGACTTCCATAATCGTTCCGTTATTATATATCATGTCACTTATAGCCTCGTATCCGAGAGCTAGAAGTAATCTTTGTTTTCTTCTATCCATAATAATAATCTGGTTTTTAATTTACCATCCTCCTCGACTTTAGGTGCGAGATCCCTCATCTTTTTGGCCACTAAAAGCCATGTGTCACCGAACTCCTCTAAAAGCCGATCAAAATCCATCGTGTCTAGCAGATAGTCAAACCTCGTGTGTTCGTCTATCGTCAAATAAATAACATTATCATTATCCTCAGCGACAGACTTATATCTTCGTTTAGGATATAAGTGGCATATATTGCCTACTCCGGGGCATGGTATATACATCCCCGTAAGGGATCTTCTTACCATACTTAATCTTGCCACATGGGCGCCAAAGAAAACGGCTAGGCTCTTCCCCTTTGGCTTGGCCTTCACCCGTATCGCCGCCCTTTCCTTTGGCGGTAGCTCCTTGGCTCTGCACGCGGGACACAACCCCTTACTCCTTATGGTTACCATCCTCCCACATCTCTCACACGGTAACATCCTACCTCTCATGCCTTTTTCTTTTTATAACTTTTGTTGAACTCCATAAGGCTCATAGCCCTATACCTCTTAAGCCTATTAATCTTACCCTCAGTCCAATCTTGATCCTTGAAGTTGATGATCGTATCGAATATCTGAGCTAGTTCCCGGATATTAAAACTCCTGTTTTGTATCTTCTTATAGAACCCCGATCTGCTATATCCTAATTTAGAAGCTAGATAAGTTTTGTTAGACAATGTGAGGATACGATAAATCGTACCCTCCATCTTGCTTATCTCCATCAACTTCTCGGCGACGGATGATGTGGTCTCATAGCTAGCTTTATTGCTTACTATTCTCATGTTTCTCCGGATTCCTGATCTTACCATCAAACTCGTAGAAGTCCATCAGTTTCTTCTCTTCCTTGATACAAGTGACAACGAAATCTGATATGGTTCCTTTCATGCCTTCCTCGAAATTCTTTTTGGCATGATCAAGGTCATTGGCCCGAACGATGTAGTTAAACGCCTTGCGTTTCTCATTGCCCGATTTCTCGTCTATCGTAATATAATCAGCCGTGACCTTATAGAACCGGTCTCCATCCATGGCAAATAATTCCGCTATCCGGAATCGTTTGATATCAACACTAAACTCACCGGAGATAAACGGTTTCATCTCCTCTATGATTCTAGCTTCACACTCGGTATAAGAAAGAGCATCTACTAAATATTCTTCCTTAACCTTCTTCTTCATGCCATTCTCGGCATCGGTCTCATAAGAAACCGTACATTTAAACCAATTGTGCATCTTAATCTATATTATTATTAAACAACGGATAATCTTTTATCCCTTCACGAATATATCTTTCCGTATCATCATCCACGTCATAAGCTTTCTTGAAAAACGTCATAGCCGTATTCGTATCATGATCCACCAACGGAAGATATTCCTTCATAAAAAGAGTTCTAAGATGATTCATGTGATCAATTTTGCGCCTTACATCAATTACTTTTGGCCATATCTCGGCACGGATTTCACACATCTTTTTTGTATTCTCCTCGTATTTATCTACCTGATCTTTATACTCCTTCTCAATCTTATCGTTCTTGTCCTTGATAGATTTATAGGTCTCCTCATCTTTCGTATCAAACATCGGAATATGTTTGATATTGATTATATCCAATTTGCTGTATAGTTTCTCATTGAATACGGTGAAATCATATCTAGTCCTATATAGATCAAATTCACTTAAGAACTTAGCTATTTTAATAGCATCATCCTGATCAAGAACGGCTATATTCAAACCTTCTAAATAGTAGAAGAAATGTGATGGAGAAATAGGCTTATAGTCATATATCTTCATGATTGGAGGCTCATCTATGAACCTGACACCTTCCTCCGCACATCTTGTTACGATCAATTTCTCTACCTGCTCATCAGTAAGATCACATATCTCCTGATCGGTCATCTTATCAATTGTCTTCATCATCCTCATCCTCCGACATCGTTATAGCCTTTGTAAACTTTTGTTTATAAACCTCACTCATAAGGCAGTCAAAAGTCCTATCATCCATACTAGCCATAGTATTGGCCTCTACCGTCAGATCCATCTCAATGTTCTTTACCGAGATTTCATAGTTATCATCATCTTCTTTATAGAAAATAACTTTACCACCATACTCGAAACCATCATCTTCGGCCTTAACCATATCAATGATCCTCTCTAACTCCTTTACAAATTTACTCTTTTTCATATGTTTAATTTTTATGTGTCTACAAAAGTAGACATTTTGTTTTTGAATTAAATTAAATAAACATTATTAATAGTTAATATCATCCTTTCTCCTATCATTCATGTTTAGGTATATAATTACCTTATTATATTTTGGTAATTATATACTTTCACATATTGCCTATCCATCAGCCACCCGTAAGGACTGCCACCAAACTCCCTGTCCATCCGCTCCGCCGCCCCGATGATCGCCTTTCGGTTCCCGAACGAGAGCCACGAGGTGACAAACCCACTGACCTCCTCGTCCCGCCCGGAATACCGCCTTTGGAACTGGACGGGGTCACTGGAGATAAAGTCGGCGGTTTCGTATTTATCTGCCCATTCCCGTATCTCGATCGCTAATTCATTATTGATTATCATACTTATATTGACTTTAATACCGATAACAACTCGTCTTCATCTTGCGTATGTTCCGTCTTTTCCAATAGCATATACTTGACTTTTCTTATCAATCTTGCATAGTGTCTTATCTCCTCAATCTCGACCCAATTGTTATCAACCCTTATATGTTTGCTGGTTAATACGCCGAATCCATCTGTTTTGCTGATAGTTCTAATTGTCCCATCATTGATTATCATCTCCGAATCATTTATTGAATATCCGAAATCACATCCTTCTACACCTCTTGTATTTCTAATCACCACTTCCATATCTTATCTTATTTTATTTATTTTTATTCATGAAACTAACAACCTTTTTCAGATATCCCTTCGTCATCTCGATAAAGTTCACGTGGTCCAACTTGCTCAACTTGTAAATCAAAGCCGGGTTATGAATTACAGCTATAATTTGTGTTTGTGGTTTATGAAATGACAACACATTGTACAGATCCATGATATTGTCAATATCTAAATTCCTGTCTGGTTCATCCATAAGGATCGTATACTCAAAATCCTTCTCCATTAATACCACACGATTGTCTTTGTAGTATTTTAAAAGATTGTCAATCCTGTTTACCCAGAACTCATTTGACTTTTTCTTAAATTCCATAAGTTTCTGTATCGGAAACGTATACTCATCTTGGTTAAACACAAAATCAAAAAGCGAGTTCATGGCATGAAGGTTCTTCTCTCCAGAGGATCTAGATGCTCCATTCATATACAAACTTAAATTATTGATATTATCCAATATATCATTCTTTCTCATTTCAGTTTGCTGTAGGAGATGAAATACCTTCCCGATATAATCCGACTTAATACTGATCCCGTCAAACACCTTGTCATCATCAAATATGTCCAGGAAATCCAATGCTTCTGACGGTAATTCAGAACACATCTTTTTCTCGCATAACATGTATTTCGATATCATATTCAGGAGGGTTGATTTCCCGCTTCCGTTCTTGCCTACAATCACATTCACACCGGGCTTGAATATAAACTCAGAGCCGTTCTTGAACGCTTTTATCTTTGGGATATATTCAAATGGAGTCTTCTTGTTGTCGTCTATCCTTATAGAAGTTATCATCTTATATGATTTTGTGTTGAATTATTTAAACCTTTCATCAATTGCCAAATCAAATATCTTATCAAGACATTTCCTCATCTCCTCCGCATATTCAAACAGATCCTCTTTCGAAAGATCCCTGCGTTGCCAATCATACATATTGACGTAAAAACATTCAATAGCCTTATTCTCTATTTCTTCAAGTACCTTTTTTGTGGACTCGTTTTTCTTCTGACCTATTTTTATTTTCTTATCTTTTTCCATATTTCATTCAATTATAGAGTAGGGTATAATTGCCTTAACAATTATACCCCAACATCTGCTCCATCTTCTTTAATCCAATTATCTGTATCGCAATGCCAACAATATTCTGTTTTGGAATCCTCTTTATGAGAATGAGACCCGCAAGTAGCGCACCAATAATTATCATCCGTATCGTATGCGTAGCTTTTATCCTCATGCATCTTAGTCACTCTGGCTATTCTATCTTCTAGCAGTTCTTTTAGATAAGGGCATTTATAAGGTCTATTCTCTTCATGTAGTATATAAAGATCTATGTCCATCATATTCCCCATCCTGTCCGTGCACATCAGCTCGGCGGCATGACGTACGCTATCTTCCGGCATCTCCGGGACTATCTCCCGGATCACCGCCTCCATCTTCTCTTGGTATTCGGTGTCTACCTTAACCACCAAATCCTCTAATTTATCTATTAAACTCATGATCTTTTTACCTTTTTATATATAACGTCTATATCATCTTTCCTATCTACATCAATACAATGGGTATCCTTACAGTAATAATTCTTACTATTATTAAATGCGCATCCTTCACAACTAGCGTCACTGGATTCAACCACCTCCAGTTCTACTTCTTTCGAATCGATATTGTATTTAAATATAGATCCTATCTTATGATATCCTATATCATCCAAGATTATCTTATCGTCTTTATTAAATACCATCTGAATAATAAATGATTCCATTTTATCATCCGAACCATTCTTGTCCAATAGCATCTCACACTCATTTCTATCAAATCCTAATAACTTTATAAAATATTTTGCCATATCGTATTGCTCCATATGTACCAATCTTTGTATGCATAACCATATTCCTTGTCTTATGCCTTCTTCCTTAGCCTCTTGCACTCTATCTTCCATATTATTTTGGGTAATTATATACTACTTTACACTATCACTAAAACAATAAAAGGACACATGATTATGTATCCTTTTATTATCTTGTATAATTCAGCTATGATTACTTTTTCCCAAAAAGTGGATCTCTAGGATCTGTCTTAGGATTATACGTAAAAACTTTATCAGTTATATATTCCATATCTTGCTTGATATTACAATCATCACCCCCTCCATTCATTATCTCATCATACAGCTTATCTTGTATGGGGAATGCTTTATCTAACATCTCTTGAAATTTATCCCAATCATAATCGGAGGCTTTACCTAGGGCTTCTATAGCTGCTAAATGTTCTTTTAGCCTAGGTCTTCCAATATCATCTGATAAGAATTGGTGATCTTTCTTTGATCTGTATCCCTTATCGTTTCTTGGATTCCTTGTTTTAAGTTCCTCTAAAACTCCCGGCCCAAGTCTTTTATATACAATGTCATTGATCCATTGTCCAACAACTCCCGGTCTTTTATGTGTATTAGTCCAACTCCATCCCTTCATTTTATAAATCATCTCAAAGAAACTATCATTGAATGTTTTCACCCACTTACTAGCTTCGTCTGTCAAGAATTGATTTAGAAACTTTTGAAGTTCATCTTTAGCCCTATTCTTATCTTTTTGATAACCGGTTGCTTCGTCAACTAACGCTATAATGCCAACCTTAGCCAAAGCTCTTATGATAATATCACATTGGACTATCATATTTTTCTGTCTTGATCCTAGCTCTTCATTGTTGGCTATGGCGCAATCCCTGACCTTCAACATTGTTTCACACAATTCGGGAAGAATTATCGCATCATAAGCGCTAATTTTCTTGTTGCCTAAAAAACATGGGAATGGCTTATACGTTGCCGCAATATTAATACTTGGAACACAGCGGTTTAAATTCTTTGCGGATAGCATTTGAGCTAATCTCGTTGCCGATCTATCAGAAGAATCCCCGGATGTTATTTTTAATGCTTTTTGCATGCCCGTAGTAGATAACACTCTTCTTCCATCCTCTAACACATAACAAGGAATCTTTAAACCATTAAGGTCTAATTCTCCTTCATACTTAATCTTATTGTCTATTTTTTCCATCGCATTAGTTTAACTGTGAATACCTTAATCGGTGTCCGATATTCTGCAAAAGTACGTCGAATCTTTCACATTCGGAAAGATGTTTGGTATTATACCTAAAAGCTGATGAGTCCACGTATCTTTGCAGATGTTTCCTAGACACCCAATGATGGACACCCTTCAATGTTCTTTTTAGGTGTCCCCAGAATCCTTCGATCGTATTAGTATGTCTATCCCCAATGACGTAAGCGCCTTTCTTATGATAGACAACACCGTGATCGTATAGGTTAGGATCTAAGTTTCTATAAGCTTGCCATTCATCCGAGAAGATTGTAGATCCCGGGCATACAACATCATTGATGATCGGGATCAAGGTTCCGGCTTTCGTATCGCTAACAACCTTAGCTATAACAAAGCCTTCTCGTTGCAGCATACCAAATACCGGAACCTTGTCCTTACAACTCCTGCCTCTTGCGTTTCTTACCTTCTTACTACTATGCCTATTCTTATTCAATCCCCCTATATAAGTCTCATCTACCTCAACCTCTCCGTTTAGACATTGGCTGGCATCTATATTGAAACAATTCTGGATACGTTGCAACATAAACCAAGCCGTCTTTTGTGTTACGTTAATGAACTTAGCCAACTGAACGGAAGAGACACCCTTCTTAGCGTTTATGACGATATAGCAAGCCAACATCCATTTCCTCAACGACACTTTCGTGTTCTCGAAGATCGTGTTTGTCCGGACGTTGAAATACTTCCCCGTATTCTTGCACTTGTATCGGTTTCCCTTGCATTTATAAACCTTTGAGTCTGGATCGTATGGAGACACGACATGATCGCCCCATCTCTGCCTCTCCAAAAAATCAATACATGATTGCTCGGTAGGGAAGAACTTCACTAACTCATCAATAGATTTAAAATGATTCATCTCAAACATAACACTCTGATTTTTACCCTATAAAGATAATAAATTCGTTCAAAACCAGCAATCAAACCATACCCCCAATATAATCTCATTAAAATTGTTTTAGTTTTAATTAGGATTGTTTAGAAATAAGATTGCTATATTTGAAAACAAACTTTAAATTTAATGTTTATGGAAAACGTGAAACCATTTTACATCAAAAAGGAAACAGCCGTCACAGAGCCTTATTTTGAACTCAACATCTCCAATGGGCTTAAAATTTTTTCTATTATACCTTTAATAGATAGGGGAGAAGAATCTATATGTATTATAGAAAACCCATCTATAACAATAGATATAGAGAATATAGATAGTATTGAATATATAAATCATTGTTTAAAAGAACATTTTAAGTATGTACTTAAAACTTATCATAAGTATTTCCCATACCCATATTCAATAGAATATATAATAAAAGTCATAAGGAATATTTAAGTATTATTTAATCTCCCCATAGCACAAGATAGTTGTCCATCTTCCAGCTCTGTTATTTCTATATAATAATATCCTTTAAAACAAAATTTCTTTTGATTAGGATTAGAGAGGAATTGCTTGTATTTCTCAAAAGCTTCATCAGTAAGTTGATAAGTTCTTTTCTTTTTTTGTAATTCTTTCTCAGAACTGAGAATTTCTTTTTTTGTAGCCATAATTGCAATTTTTAAAAGTTAATAAATATAATAAAATAAGGTAATTATATACTACTTTACACTTTCAAGTATTTGATTCCTGAATTTGTGACGCAATTTTGTATTCCTCCCTTGTTTTTATCATAAGAAGAGTAATCTGATAATCTTACTGTCTCCATCGTTTACCTCCTTCATTTGTTCGTATGCCAATCTTTCAAGTTCCGGCATGGTGTTTGTTTCTTCTTATTTCCCCCCCATACTTATTTCTCATTTCATTAATATAGCTCATATACCAATCTCTTATATCCTCTTCACTATCCATGCTATACTCTTTATTGAATGGATCGTATCTGATAAACTCCTCTGTTCGGCAGAATGGGCATGGAATCTCTTCCAATGGCTTGATTAGAACACCATCATCACCTACATTATCCAGATCATACAATATGCCATCTATGCAAGTCGCGTCTGGATAATTCGCACCGAAAAGCGGAAATTCTGGACATGTGTTTCTCATACTTGTACTATTCAAATTCGTTCTCATATTCCTTTCTCCTATCCACTTCCTTTAAATTCAAACCATCAGGTGTCAATATCTTCTTTTCCAACAAATCAAAGAGAAGCATCGCCCTTGACTCCGCCTCTGTTTCCCCAAATCCGCTATACACTTCTGTTGGCGAATCGTAGGCATTGTAACGAACATAGGCGGCTTCGTAATATCTACTATCCCTATTCGGGAAATACTGCGTAAGCTGCAACCAATCATCCCATATCTTCGACTTGCTGATATTTATAATATTCGGCAATATCTCTCCAAGCTCATGACTCATATAAGCCGGTATGAGGTCTCCTTCTTTTCTATATGAATACCTCATTGTATTTTGCGTAACTAAATCTATCTGGGTTCTCCCTCCTTTCATCTCTTTCACAAAATAAAATTCCGACTCCGAATTTACGCCCAACTCATGCAACTTTAGCGCAAGCTCATAAGGGCACATAAAATTTTGATATTTCATGTTATTCTATATTTTCGTTTCTGTAATCCCCGGCATAGTCCAACCATACCCTGTAATCATTTCTGTACTTGGCCGCCTTTATTTTCATATTCCGGTATATATTCTTATTCACATTTTCGCCAAGTACTCTCCCTACCTCCTTCTATAAGACCGCCCCGATAAGAGGATAGACGTCCGAATAATTGCCTTCACACTTCTCGAAATCTATTACCTTGTTCCCTATTGCCCGCTCCAATGCCTTATCCATTGCCTTTATGATGGATTCTTGCACATTTTTATATCGATTGATAAAATCCTGTCTTATAGATACCATATCTCCTTCTTTAATATTCATATCTTCTTACGTGTTTATATGTTATTTTATTTGTCCAGCCAATCCAACGAACATGGGCGGATGCCTCGCTTTCCCCGCCCTTCTTACCCATACACGCCGGCTCCACCGGCAACGCCATCCATGACATTTTGGATGCCTCCATACCTCTAGGTACGATCAATTCCTTATTCCGGGTCATAATTCTTTTTTTTAAAATTTATATCAAATTCCCGTATATTAAGTATCTCCTTGAAAACCATCTCTCTAATGAAACAACCCATTTTATGTATTTCATCTTCATTAGATATTCCCCACACTTCAATTGCTGCATGAATCGCATCTTTCATAGAGAAACAGATCTGAGTCCAATCACTATATTCTCTTTCATCGTTTAAAATATCTTGTATCTTTCTTTCGCAATGTTCTATATATTCTTTATTGAAATTACTCATAACTTTTCAATGATTTTCATTATAAATTTTCTACTTAATTCACCCCTCCCCAGTGGTTGATGCAGTGGTCGCAGCAATAAGATTCAGGCAATCATACGACTCTGCTGATGTCTAAATCTAATCCTTCTAACGTTTCCAAAACATGCTATTGGAAGCGCCATCGCTAAATCTGATAGTGATCGCACCGCTATGATACAAGCGTCACTTAATTCCATCCTAACTGTTTTGCAATACTTTCCATTTCATTATACGCAATCCTGTGACATCCAGCAACCAATAGGTCGTTCTCATAGCTATTGATCTTCCATTTGTGACCGGTTGTATCCAATACCATATCGTGTTGGAATTTACCGCCATTATGGAAGAATTTTATCAATTTCCAAAGTCTTTCAGCTTCGGTTCGTTTTATCTTGATATTCCCGCTGGTCTCAATTATACCATTCTTAATGCGAAGCCATACGTTAGGCTGGTCATCCTCCAAATAATAATGTAGATATAATTCCAGAATCTTGCCAGACTTCCACATCTCGATCTGTTCTTCAAATTTTTTCTTGCGATCTTCTTTTTCTTTTCTTCTTTTTTCAAAAATTAAAGCCTCTTTTTTCGCCTGACTGTCTTCCCATCTCTGACATCTGGCCACATACTCAGCCCACGTTCCTTCGCCACAAATCTCATCTACTATCACATTGGTCGTTCCTAAAGTTTCTAACGCTTGATGATTTAGCAATACCTCAAACACACGCTTTAACTCATGGACATATTCACTTTTAATCTTATCCGATTCATAAGATAACTCATGTTTAGTTCCGATCCAGGTGTTTGCACTCTTTTTAAGAAGGCTCTTGGGAGTACCCATATTAAAGAACTCAATATAATCCATTAGATTTCTAAATACTCCCCAAACATCCCTATAAGACAGGCTTGTTCTAACCTTCTTGTATTTCTCGATAACCTCTTTGATAAGCTCCAATCGACTAGTGATAAAAGCCATGCTGCCATCATCAGACATATTATATCCAACAGAAAATACCTTTGAACCAGTTGGTATTGCACTACGAACACAACGTTGATGTTTACAGGTAGAAGAAGAATAATACTTATCGTTAAGCAAATACGCCTTTTCACCACACTTATTTCTTACGATTCTTCCAACCTCAAAATGATAACCATAAGAATAAATACTTCTACCTTCAAAGAAAAGATTACTACCTCTTGCGGATTCTTTCTTTTCGTTTGCCCACAAATGATCGACCATAGAGTTGTTCATATCTATTAAGTTTTGAGTGTTAATTATTGATTATACTTGCTAAAAATAACATCGACACAAGTTCCGCCAATAGCGTTTGCGTCATTATACGAATAAAAACCTTCTGTTCCCCAATCCACACCAACTGGACAACCATCTGCATGTTTTACAAAGTCATCAACTTCTTGCGCTTCCTCGTTAGATATTCCAGTGTAGTCACCATTAATCAAAGCCCCAATCCAACAAATCGGAAGCCTATATCTTATTATCTCTATATTCATAACTTTATCAATTTACAATTACTACCTTTTCATTCTATTTTATTCAATGGACCGGCATGCGCTTCCCCATTCTCATAATAAAGCTGACCCTCATACTGGTTATGATGAAGCTCCTCACGTATCGCATCTTCATCGTCAACCCAATGTTCATATTCCTCATGCCATGACTTGAAGAAGTTATCATAACATTGTCCCATCAGATCCTCTAAAGAAAAACCCTCCGGATAAGTACACCATGCATTGTAATAATCAATTATAGGTTTCAGGAGATATAAATCATAACACATCCCTGTCAATGGGAAATTATCTCCATAGTCAAACATCACCCTACTATATTTGTGCTTGTACTCGTATTTCCCATCAACATATTTACATGGCGTGGAGAAATACCTGCCCTTGATAATACGTGGCATAATGTTGTTGTTGATATACCTGAACAGTAATTTGCCACATAAGTTATTAGGATATATATCCTTATCATAATCAGTTGGATGACAGTATATAGGATCATTGTACTTGAATTTGAATCTAAAATCATACCTCGTATATCCAACTTCCCAGCCATAAGCCTCAGTATTTGTCAGATCCCCAAAAGACTTCATGGTGCTTATATAATCAGCACCATAAGCTTCCATGCAACAATCCATTATATTCCAGCGCTCACGCTCTATGATCCTTTCTTGTGAATCTTTTGACAGCTCATCAAACTCATACAGTTTTAATACAATCTCTTTCATAATCCCTCCTCTTTTAATATAACTAGATCCCTAACGTCAATCGAATGACATACGTACCTCCTTATGTTCACGTTTAGAGATATGATTGTGGCTATTCTCACGAACCACCACAATCCAGATTCAGATATCATTCATCCTTTATCTTTACGAATGGGTTTTCTACATAAAACTCCACTACATTCTTAGATTTTATAGATGTCACTATACCGGTGGTATCCACAAATCCATCTGTCTCATCCATTGTCAAATCTTCTATTTTATCTCCCGGCAGAAAACAAAGATTATAGTCTTGATCAATATACATAATCATCTTTAACCTAACCATGTCATCAATGATGCCCTTCATTCTCTCCACAACATCTAATTGATCATTAGTAAGCATTAATTTACTTTTTGAAGATTTTACTAATCTCATGTCTCCATTCTTGTCAACTACAGTCAAGTCATTGAATTTATACACATCTTCACATGTTCTGTAATATGTTTCCTTACAATAAATTTTTCCTTTATTATCTATTTCAACATCAAAACATTCCAACTTACACTTGACAGCTCTTCCGTTTTTGTATTTCCACACATCACCTATTGGAATGAACCCATATAATGACTCAAAAACATCATATATTGATAGTCTTGTCTTAGGAATGCTCTCGCCCTTTTTAAAACATTCTTCGGACGAATAAAATAATTTCCCATCTAATGTCTTCTCAGCCCTACATCCTCCCCATGTTCCTACATATCTAACTACTCCATATGTAAAACTGATCAAGATCTTATCAATCTCAAACCACTTTAATCTTCCTGACATATCGTCAAAAAGATATCCACTCTCTAGATAAACCGATAAACATTCTCTAATTTCCATAACAATTTATTTTTTTTAATTAAACAACATCATTTGCCTTGATCACTATAAATCTCAATACTCCTCTAAGTATAAGAATTTTCATGATACAACTCCCCTGTATAAGGACTCCGGATTGTCCCTGACTCCACCGCCGCTGGGTCAACGGCCATCAGCCCTGCGCCTATCTCATAATATAGCTCAAGATCCATTGGCTCTAACGCTACTTTCTCCGCTTCTTCCCGGCTTAATCCTGACAACATTAAACATCTAACTTCCTTTTCATATCATTATCACTTTTCATAATATTACTTTTTATGTTTATGTTTCAACCTTTTGATAGCGTCTTTCTTTGAGTACGCCTCCACCTCCTCTCCTTTGATCCGGAACTTCCTCAACTCCTTCCGATCTCTCGCTGGTTTATAATCCGGATTGAATGCCATCCCGGACCGTTGTTTGTCCCCTGCAAATATCTTGTCTTGCGACATTATGTTCGCCATCATAGCCGCCAATCCCATCAATATCCTTGTTTTTACCATATCATAATATTACATTAAACCTCTCATTTAAGCTATCTAAAGCCCTTTGGTACTCCTCTTCCCTATCGAACTTAATTTGAGTTCCGCTCTCCAAGCCGAAAGATAGGTGGAAGGATATAACCCAGCCCGACCCGTCCACGGCCTGCCCCTTGGGTGCCCACGACATCACCTGCTTCTTGGATATATACCAATTCCCTATCTGCACGAAGTCAGGATAGTTGTTAATCAAATACCTTATCTGAATATTCAGATAATCCATATTATCAAAATAAATTATGTGATATTTGTTTCTTATCCTTATCTTCAAAAAGGGATTATCCCCGTAATACGCAGCGAAGGCTGACACCACGGAGATAGGGTATCTAACGCCTTTTATTATCACCCATTTCATATACAATACCTCCTTATATTAAACTATTTAATATAAATTCATCTTCCTCCGTTCTCTCATTCATAGGCTTATTTTGTACCGTTTTGACAAGATCAAGCACTTCATCCCAAGTCCTTTCTGATAGCGTCCCATTATTTATGCCACAACACCTACATCCACTAGAAAATACCGGTATCATACTTCCATCACACATCCTAACGAATTTATATCCTACATATTCATTGCATAAGAAACATCTTCTTACTGGGATAAACCTTATTCTACCTCTATTAATGATATTTATTAATACCTCACGATTCATATTATTCCCTTAATTTACGTTTAACCTCTTTAACATACATAGGAGAATGCAATCCCCTATGCAACTTTATAGCCCGATCTATATCCTTTTTAGGATTGTGGTGAGATTGATATATCTCGAACATTTCCCTAGCCTTGACAGGATTCGTTCGATCTTCGTACCTATATCTCCTTTTCTCTCTTTTAAGGCGTAATATCCTATTAACCTCATCAACGTATATCCTTTTCATTTGCCACCTCCCTAAGGCCCCGGATGAGGCGTTATACGCCCGATCGTCGTTCCTTGACTCCACGAAAGATAGGGCGGCCGCCAGCTTATCCCATACCCTTGCCTCTACCACGGCAGGCCTTGGGGCGTGGGGCAAGCCACCGCTCCCTTTTGGCGGTGTCAGTATCACCATAGCCATCATAAGCAAGTATCTTGTCATATCTTATCCATATCAAAATTATTACTCACGATTTTATCACCTATGTTAATCTCCCCCATATCCAAGATATTTATATTATTTATTATACTCCTTACCCAAAAAGAGGATATAATAGCAGAATATTATGATATTAAGACATAAGCCTGTCTATTACCATACCACCATATTTATCCTCCGTCCAATATCATTCGTATCAGTACGCAACTTTTATTATTATGGTTATAAATACACTCAATCATCCCTTTTTCAAGCCGCTATCGCCATTAAGATTATCAGCTATACCCAATATCTTCGAAATAAGAGCCTTTTTAGGCTTATATTCGTCATTTATGCTTATAATCGAGTAGTTGTATACCACTCCTTCTTTCGAGACCTCCACGCCTACGTATTTAGGCGCAACGGCATCCCTATGCAACACGATAAACGGGTTTTTACCGTCCAGATCATTTATCAACTGGTTAAACTGCCGTCTCGTTATC